>Ga0228635_1000458_pt1 | contig 24851 bp, 21 predicted proteins | sample 44DmetaG_FD_182699 | JGI IMG/M metagenome (GOLD analysis project Ga0228635, IMG submission 182699) | Seawater microbial communities from Monterey Bay, California, United States - 44D | ecosystem: Environmental > Aquatic > Marine > Coastal | place: USA: California | collected 2016-09-30 | reverse complement strand
GCCATATTTTGTCTAGAAAACGATTGGTTAACAGGCCAGTCAATAGGTGTAGATGGCGGAATGTCTACACTGAGAGTTTGATTATATTTGCCTCTAAAATTTTAAATGAATTCATTTGAAGAACTCATATGGTTGACAGGTGCTTCGTGGCAGATGTCTGTTTTTCTCCCATTTGTTATTTTGCTGTTTTTAGGTCTTATTGCGACATATTTTTTATTCAGAAAGGTAGGTGCCAAGATCCAAAAGCGTGCTTTAATTGGGATCCTAGGCCTTTTGCCTGCAGCTCTTTATTTTGCATTTTTTCCAATTTACCATTCTGACCTTAAAAATGATTATCGAAAGCTAAATTTGAATCAATATTCAATACCAACTCAATCAAGTTTAGAGGTGATGACATTGCCTAATTGTCCGTATTGTATTGAATCGATTGCGGCTATAGCGAGGCTAAAAAAAAGAAATCCAAAATTAAAAATACAATTCAAGATTTTATCTTCAAACAAACATGGTGGTCATGTGGCGTCACTTTTAAAGAAATCTCAAATCAATTATTCATTCGTGAATAACACAAAAAATATGAAAAAAATAACAGGAGGTTCTTTCCCATCTTTTGCATTTTATAAAAAAGGACAATCCTCAATTATGACTTGGGATAACAATACCTTTGGGAGCTGCGCTTTGGATTATATCGAATCGAACTAAAAAGTTTAGCGTTTTTTCTTTCTTCGGTTCTCAAGCCACGATGGCATTTCTTTTTTTACTTCTGGCTCGACTAGTTTCTCTAACAAATCAGGTCGATTGGCTTTCGTGAGCTTTTTCTTTATCCAGGATCTGTTTTCTTTCTTGTACCAAAAAAAGAACTTATTCTGATCTTGCTTCTCTTCTTTTGTTTTTACCGTTTCAACAGGTTTAAGAGTGTACGGATGCACCCCTGCGTAATAAATCACTGTAGCAACAGTCATCGGTGTAGGTGTGAAGTCCTGAACTTGCTCAAGTTGAAAGCCCATATCCTTCGTTTCTGCAGCTAAATTTGCCATGTCAACCTCATCGCAGCCCGGGTGAGATGAGATAAAGTAAGGGACAAGCTGTTGGTTGATTCCTTTTTCTGCCGATATTTTATCGTACTTCTCCTTGAATTTGTGAAAATACTTAAAGGATGGTTTACGCATGACTTTTAGCGTTTTGTCAGAGGTGTGCTCAGGGGCAACCTTTAATCGACCACTCACATGTCTTGTAATTACCTGTTCGATATATTCGTCATGATTGCCATCCTCGTTATTTTTATTAAAATCATCTACTAGAAGGTCATAACGAATACCCGAACCGACAAAAGCTTTTTTAACCGCGGGAAGGGCATCTACTTTCCGATAAAGCTCTGTCATTGGTTTATGAGAGGTGTCGAGATTGTTACAAATTACAGGATGAATACAACTTGGAGAAACACAACGTTCACAAATTGCTTCATCTTTCCCTTTCATTTTGTACATGTTTGCAGAGGGGCCTCCTAAATCCGATATATATCCCTTGAAATCGGGATGAGCAGTAACCTTATCTACTTCAGAGAGAATAGACTTTTCGCTTCTTGAAGCAATAAACTTTCCTTGATGTGCGGAAATCGTACAGAAACTACAGCCTCCAAAGCATCCTCTGTGCATATTAACAGAGAATTTTATCATATCATATGCGGGAATATTTCCTCTTTTCTTGTATTTGGGATGAGGTTCTCTAGTGTAGGGTAAATCAAAAGAAGCATCTATTTCTTTTTCTACCATTGTTTTATAGGGAGGGTTGATGACAAGAACTTGGTCTCCTATATCCTGTGTAATCCTGTTGGCCTGCCACTTGTTAGATTCAACTTCGACAATTTTGAAGTTTGCAGCATATTTTAGCTTGTCATTTAAACATTCCTCATGGCTTGCTAAGGAAATCGTATTCCAATTTTTGACTTTTGGCAGATTGTTTGACTTTTTTTGAAGGAAGGCAAACTGTTTAATGGTTTTTAAGTGCTCAAAAGGCACCCCTTTTTTTAGAAGTCTCAATGCATCCCGTAAGGGTTGGTCTCCCATGCCATAAACGAGTGCATCAGCACGAGAATCGAAAAGAATACTTGGCATAAGTTCATCTTTCCAATAATCATAATGCGTAACACGTCTTAAGGATGCTTCGATACCACCAATAAGAATTGGAACATCGGGAAATAAGTCCTTCAGAATGTTTGAATAAACCGTTGTAGCATAATCTGGACGAAAACCAGCCTTACCGCCTGCGGTATAGGCATCTGTGCTTCTTAAACGTTTGTTGGCTGTGTAATGATTGACCATGGAATCCATACATCCTGCGGTTATGCCAAAGAACAATCTTGGTTTCCCCAACTTTTTAAAATCTCGAAGATCGTCTTGCCAATTGGGTTGCGCAACTATTCCAACTTTCAAACCTTCATCTTCAATGATTCTTCCGATCACCGCAGTCCCAAAGGCCGGGTGGTCAACATAAGCATCACCTGAAATTAAAATCACATCAAAATCAGACCACCCTCTTTTCAGTGCCTCCTTTTTTGATAAAGGAAGCCAGTCAGAGATTGGTTTTTGAGAAGAATTGGGTATCATAGGTCAAATATACGTATAAACAAAACTAAAGATTCGATGTTCGAAGTATGAAGTAGCGCTTACCGAAAAAAAAGCAAGAATAAAATCTACTTTGTTTTGAATTGTATATTTTTGAATCGATTAAAAACTTAAAATTAAAAAGATGTCATTTGAATTACCAAAATTGAGCTACGCGTACAATGCGCTCGAGCCACATATTGATGCAAGAACTATGGAAATCCATCACTCTAAACATCATCAAGGATATACGAATAACTTGAATGCTGCTATTGCAGGAACAGACTTAGAAGGAAAATCGATAAGTGAAATTTTGAGTGCTTGTGCTGATAAACCTGCAGTTCGAAATAATGGAGGTGGATTTTACAATCACACCTTGTTTTGGGAAGTAATGTCTCCAAACGGAGGAGGTAACCCAACAGGATCGTTGGCAGCTGCGATAGATGCAGCCTTTGGCTCCTTTGATGCTTTTAAAGATACTTTTGCGAAAGCAGCTGCAACTAGATTTGGTTCTGGTTGGGCATGGTTGTGTGTCAATGATGGTGCTTTAGAGGTATGCTCAACAGCGAATCAAGACAATCCATTAATGGGTGTGGGCTGCTCAGGTACACCAATTTTAGGCTTGGATGTTTGGGAGCATGCTTATTATTTAAATTATCAAAATAGAAGACCTGATTATATTCAAGCTTTCTTTGAGTTAGTTGATTGGTCTGTAGTGTCTGATAAATTCACAGCGGCGCAATAATATTCGCGCTTTAAATAACATTGAAATTGATACAAATTCAGAGAGTTTTAATTCTCTGAATTTTGTGTTAAATTTGTGTAAACTAAAATCAATTTTTTATGAAAAAACTTATACTATCTTTAATCGGTGTTGTATTCGCGTTTGCGGCGACATCGCAAGTAGTTGTTAGGGGAGTGTCTCCTGAGGCAATTGCTAATAATTTTGCTTTTGAATGGGCAGATCCGGCGGGTGGAGACTGGTCTACACCAGATTTTTTAATTCCGAATACTTTTGTTGAGGCGCCAATTATGTTGGCTGATGATGGAACGGTAGGAGAAAACCCACAAGGTAATCCATTATCTGCAGAGGCTTGTAATGGTCCGTTGATCAATGATATGACTGGTAAAATTGCAATCATTTACAGAAATACATGTGAATTTGGATATAAAGCGCTTCAAGCTCAAAATGCTGGCGCAGTAGGTGTAATCATCTTAAATCGTGTCAACGAAGTTGTTGGTATGGGTGGAGGTGCTGAAGGCCTTAATGTTACAATCCCAACAGTTATGCTATCAAGTGTTGATGGTGCTACTTTGACAGATGAAATGGCCAATGGTGAGGTTGTTGTATTCATGGGGAACAAACAGAATCTTTTCGCAAATGACGCTGGTTCAGTTCAAGCAGCGGCAATGTCTCCAAGATATGGTTCTATACCAGTGGACATGGCAAATAATAACTATTCTTTCCAAGCAGGTATCGAAGTGTATAACTTTGGTTCTACTGACAACACTATCAATGTAAATGCTTCGATTGATGGTCCTGGTGGAAATATTTATAATGAAACAGTTAGTTCACTTGTTGTTTCTGGTGACACCTTACCTATTTTTAACGGAAATCCATCAGAATTCCCATTAGTTGCACCAGGTACTTGGGATGAAGGTGATTACACACTTACTTATACCATTTCAATTGACGGACAAACAGATGAGTCTGACTTTGACAATGTTTTTGTAAGGAATTTCAGCGTAACATCGATGCTTTCTTTAGCGGGTCAAGAGAACGGTTCATTAAAAGTTAATTCGTTCCCAAGCAATGCGACTTCTAGCTACCAAACTTGTATGATGCTTCAAGATGTTTACCCAAGTGTGACTTCAGGAGTAACAGGTGTTTATTTTGCTGCTCAGGCAAGTGATTCATTACTTCAGGATGAAGAAATCATCATAGATATCTTCGAATGGAATGATGCATGGGTTGATGTAACTGCTGGATGGGCGGCTATTACTTTTGACGATTTAAGTCAAGTTGGTGGTGGTTTGTATTACCCAGCGTCTAATGATGAAAATGGTCAGGTAGTTTATGCACCTCTTGATGCAGGTGTTGCATTAGCAGACAACCAAAGATATTTGGCTTGTTTGACTACATACAATCCAAATATTTCTTTTGGTTATGACAATTCTCTATACTACGATGCAAATTATTCAATTTATGCACAACCTATTTCCCCATTAAATATTGATGGAACAACTTGGTATTCAGGTTGGAGTGGTGTTAGTGCGCTTTCTTTAGGGTTGAAAATTGAGGAAAATGCAGGCATTGAAGAAGCTACGGAGATTGCGGGTTCTGCTTATCCAAACCCAGCGAACGATCAAGTAACTATTGATATTGATGCTGAAGGAACTGCGACACTGTTGGTTTCAGATATCTCAGGACGTATTGCTTTCACAAGTTCAGTAACACTTGTTGATGGTAAGTCGTCTATTGATATTTCTTCTTTAGATACAGGTGTTTACATGTTTAATGTGACACTTGAAAACGGAAGTACATCAACTTTTTCAGTTGTTAAAAAATAAATCAATAATTTGATGGAAAAGGGTCGATTAAGTCGGCCCTTTTTTTTTGCTGTAAAGTCAAGGAATTCTTCCTTATCTTTGACCTCCGATATGACTAAAAAATACACCGTAACAGCCGCCTTGCCATATGCAAACGGGCCACTTCACTTAGGCCACGTAGCAGGCGTTTATCTGCCAGCAGATACATTTGTACGATTTCAAAGAATGAATGATGCCGATGTTCTTTTTGTTTGCGGTAGTGATGAGCATGGAGCAGCAATTACTTTACGGGCTAAAAAAGAAGGGGTAAGCCCAGGTGAGATTGTAGATAAATACCACAATTTGATTGGTAAAGCTTTTTCTGATTTTGGAATTGAATTTGATATTTATGATCGAACGTCTAGTAAAATTCATCATGAAACATCGTCAGATTTTTTTAAAACATTAAACGATAAAAATAAATTTATTCAAAAATCCTCTGAACAATATTACGACGAGGACTATAATCAATTTTTAGCCGATAGGTACATTATAGGTACTTGTCCAAAGTGTCAAAGTACGGATGCCTACGGAGACCAATGCGAAAAATGTGGCAGTGATTTAAGTCCTACAGATTTAATTGACCCGGTTTCAACGCTAAGTGGTAAACTTCCAGTGATAAGAAAAACATCCCATTGGTTCTTACCTATGGACCAGCACGAAAAATGGCTAAGGGATTGGATCACGAAAGGGATTCTTGATGGGCAACAACAACATGATCCTAAAGCATGGCGAAATCAAGTTACTGGTCAATGTATGTCATGGATTGACGGAGGCTTGAAGCCTAGGGCAATGACTCGAGATTTAGACTGGGGCGTTAAAGTTCCATTACCAGAAGGTGAAGGAAAAGTGCTTTATGTATGGTTGGATGCACCAATAGGTTACATATCAGCTACAAAAAAATGGGCTGCAGAAAACAATAAAAACTGGGAAGATTATTGGCTAAAAGAAAAAGCACAAGACCGTAAGCTGGTTCATTTTATTGGAAAGGATAATATTGTTTTCCATGCCATTATATTTCCGATTTTATTAAAAGACCATGGTGATTTTATATTACCAGATAATGTGCCTGCATCCGAATTCTTGAATTTGGAAGGAGATAAATTTTCAACCTCACGTAATTGGGCGGTATGGCTTCATGAGTACATAGCTGACTATCCCGAAAAGACGGATGAACTCAGGTATGTATTAACTTCTATTGCTCCAGAGAGTAAAGATGCAGAATTTACATGGAAGGATTATCAATCGAGGATAAACTCGGAGTTAGCGGATGTTTTTGGGAACTTTGTGAATAGAACGGTGGTATTAACCAACAAATATTATGATGGTCTAGTCCCTGAACAAGGACAATTAACCGATCAAGATCAACAGGTCCTAGATGAAGTGAATAATGCTTGTTCGCGCATCAGTGATTTGATTCTTAAATATAAGTTACGCGAGGCACAAGGTGAAATGATGCGTATTGCACGAACAGGGAATAAATACTTGGCTGATAACGAACCTTGGAAGCTCATTAAGGTTGATGCGAAACGCGTAGAAACCATTATGAGTGTTGCGCTAGAAATCACAAGGTGTCTATCAATAGCGGCAATGCCTTTTTTGCCAAACACGGCACAAAAGCTTCAAGGATTTTTGAATATAGATGCTAAAAAGTGGAATGATTTGCTTGCCTCAAAATTGGTTACAGGGACAAAAATTAATCAGGCAGAAATTTTATTTACAAAAATAGATGATGACTTCGTTCATATTGAGGTTCAAAAACTCAAAGAAAAATCAAAACAAACTTCTAAATTTCCCCCAATGAAAGAGACAATCGATTTTGATACATTTCAAAAAATGGACCTGAGAATGGGTAAAATTCTTAGTGCTGAAAAGGTTAAAAAAGCAGACAAGCTGCTTCAGTTAACTATTGATACGGGTATTGATACAAGAAATGTTGTTTCTGGTATAGCTCAGCATTATGATCCAGAAGAGGTAGTTGGAAAAACAGTTCTAGTGCTGCTCAATTTAGCGCCTCGCAAGATACGAGGTGTGGAATCACAAGGAATGGTTCTTATGGCTGAAAATGAAGAAGGTGAATTGAGCTTTTTAGAAACTGAAAAGGAATTTCTTCAAGGACAATCTGTAAGTTAATTCAATTTTTGTTTGGTGGGATTAAAGGTTTGAGTTATCTTTGGTGTCCCAAATCAGAATAAAACAACCCAAAAGATATATTGCGGGGTGGAGCAGTTGGGAGCTCGTCGGGCTCATAACCCGAAGGTCACAGGTTCGAGTCCTGTCCCCGCTACTAAAGACGACTCATCGGTATTTTTTATCGGTGAGTCTTTTTTTTGACCCTCTGTATCCTTTGTCAAGACTACGTTTTAGGGGGATTTATTTTCAAGAAAATTAAGTTCGATATTAAACAAAAAAAGACCCTCGTTATGAGAGTCTTTCTCTAAATTTTTCATTTTAGGGATATTTCTAAAATCTTCTTACCACACTAAACCCAAATGAGACATCACCTTTTGTCCAATCACCTAGAGTCTCCGTTAGCATTGTGGCATCATTCATTGCCCTTGCATTCGTAAACATCAATTTAAAAATGTGTCCAAACGTTTCGATGTCCATACCTAAAGATAGTGGATTTCTGTAAAGAGAATTTTTGTTTTTCACAAAGTTATATGCGTAGTCAAAAGTCAAAAATATCTTATTACTAATTTGGCATTTACTCCCAACGGAAATAAGGTATTGATTAAAGGGTAATCCACCACCTTCAGGACTTATTGGAGTGCTTGTATAATTAATATTTATTAAATTTTGTCGAACATAAATTGGTGACAATACAACGCTAATTTTTTCAAAAAATGTTTTGGATAGAATGAGTTGACTAGAATAAGCAAAACGATCAAAAAAACGTAGTCCAGGGTATTGATTTTTACTTAATAGAGTATTGACATCTGCACTAAAATGTAATGCTGTTTTCAATCTTATTTTTTTTGATAATTTTTTCAAAAATATTTTTGATGTGCCCGAGTAGGTTTTATCATAGCTATCTCTACTTAAACTTAATTGTATTCTATCTGATAGCCCATAGAAGAATTGAATTTTGGCATTTGCTTGATCAATACCAAAAAAATATTTGATTCCACCATTCAAGTAACCGAATCTGTGTGCAACATTAAAATGAAATTCTCCTTTAGGAACAAGTAGTGTAGATTGTAGATTACAAATTTGAAGAGATGAAAATCTCTCCGAATCAATTTTGTATTCATTCAGATAAGTATCTGTAAAATCAAAAAGTGAATCGTCATGTTGTGCGTTGCAACAAAATATCAAGATTTGACCAAAAAATAATGTAAGAATGAATTTCATTATGATTTAATTTTCTAGATAATCATTGTTCACCCATAAATCGAACTGCAGCCGTAGCGACTGACTCATTAATCCATTAGACGGCATAGGGTTCGCCTGATTATTAATCCTATTAATCAATGTTCCATTTTCTGTGGCATTACGCACTTGAGTATAATTTCCCAAAAGTAAATTTCCTTGTGGATTAGATCCTGAATGACATCCTATACAATTAGAAGAAATAATATTATTAATATGACTGTCATAAGTTATTGTATCACTAGATGCAGGATCAGTCATAATGTCTTCAGGTATATAGGCCTTGTTGCAGCTTATGATTATTAAGATTATAATCAACCCAAAAATTAGTTTAGATAACTTCATTCGTTTCTATTCTGCGTAAATTGTTAATTTATTAAAGATTCAAAGTATTACACCAATTTCTTATCGCTTGTCTATCTGCATTGGAAATTGTACTATGATCAAATTCAGTGGCATTTTCAAACGGTGGTGGCATTACTAATTCATCTAAAGGATAATTTTCAAAATGTTGAGTGCATTGAGGTCTATGACAAGAGGTACATGAATTTTGAATGTTGGTAGTATATGGTTGTTGAAATTCAGCACCAATGACAATGTATGGTGCATTTCCTGTAAATGGAACCAAAAGTTCTGATGTATCTTGTGGATTTTTTAATTGATCAACCGCAGGAGAATGAATAAATGGGCTCGCCATATGGCAGTTAACGCATTTGTCAGCGGCCACAATGCTAGGATTCATCCATGCATCATTATATTCGGAATCACCAGGTTTAGGAGGGTTATTAGGGTTAGCATTATCTTGAATGGAAAAAAAACAGGTCTCCCCTGTGGAGTATTTATAGCCGATTACCCCAAGTCCTCCGTCTCTACAAAATGTTATAAAAACCACATCTGGATTTTCAGTACCATCGATATTTAATCCCTGATATCTTCCTACTTTATTTCCTGTTTGGCAAGCCATTCCAAATGCCCATGGATGGTCGCAGTCATTTGGATTTGTACTTCCACTGCCTTCTTCTCCAGATGGAAAAGTAACTGGAACACCATTTTGTGTAGATGGAACTTCAATTGCGTCTGAACAACTAAATTTGGGAAGAGGGCCGAGAATTTCTTCACAAGCGTATGCATGGTCCAAGGCTGTTCTTGATGTTGCTGGTTCAAAAGTGGTCGTGATATCATGAGTATGTTTTTCACACGAATTGAATGAAATTATCGAAGATAAAATTAAAAAGGTAATGAGGCTTAGCCTGGTTATATTTGTTAGTTGATTCTTTTTAGAAAACATAGGGTACAATTTTCTGTTATCAATTTCTTAATATGATGAATAAATTAAATAAGGTAACACTAGTATGAAGTGTTTTTTTTTGAGATTTCAATAGTTATTTACAATCATTTATATTAAAAGCAAACTATGAAAGTATTATACTTCCATAGTTTGTTTAAGACTAATTAATACTATAGTTTGATTGCAGTAATTGTACTCGTACAACCAAATTCTGGATCTAAACCTGTAAATGTAAAACTTGTATCAGTGACTATGTAATTATAAATAATACACTCACCATCTTGACAAAGTGTAATTTGGGTGCCATTACTAATTACCCATGTGCCGGATCCTTCTTCAGTGTTTAAAACAGTTCCATTTTCTGTTTGTGTAAACAGTTGAGAATATGTGCTATCATTAGCAAAAGTAATTGTTGCTATTAAACAAGTTTCTAATCCATTCTCAGTTTCGCAACCAAATGTTATTGTTTCATTATCAGTAGTATCATTACAATCCATATCTACGATTTCGTTAATGTTCCATGAACCTATAAATTTTGCTTTGTTCACTTCTATAGTATCATAATAGTTGCAAGTACCATCATCCTTTTTTGCTTCAGGATTATAATTGGTTGCAGATGGGTCAGTACAACCTTTTTTTCTGCATGAAACAGAAATTATCAATAGTCCTGATAAACTAAAAAGCGCTATTTTTTTAAAACTCATAACTTGAAAAATTTAATTATTAATATTCACGAATTAACGTCAATAAATTGAAGGTAGTGCGAGAGTCTCGGTTTAAATGTGTCCGTTTGCGCGCAAGCAAACTCATAAATGAATATTCAATACGGCTTTTTAGGGCTTATTCATTCTTGTTTTTTTTGAATAATTTTAAAAAAGAGACATTGTATTAAATCCAACATCTATGGTTAATCCAAGAGCTTAAGATGGAGATAATTGGAGGGCTTTACCGTTCATTTGAATGCTACACCTTCGACCTTGTCTGAAATACATCAATTAATCAATCAGTAATTAGTCATACATTAGACATGAAATTTATTAAAAACTTAAATAATCACCATTAAAACACGGCTATGGAAGTAAAGGAATTTATTTGGCTTCTTCTCTACATATTCATATTCTCGATATCAACAATAATTGGACTATTGTTTTTCACAGTAAGATCAAAGAACAAAAGGGCAAATATCTTTCTCAGTTTGTTCCTATGGAGTATCGCCATCCAATTCTTGAATGACATTCTGGACGAAATGCGTTTCGAAGAAGAATTCGGTTTTTCCTTATTCATTGTGGAACCATTCCTATTCTCTCTTCCCCTGTTATTCATCTATCTACTGACGACAATTAACCGTGAAATTAAACGTTGGCATTATCTCCTTTTTATACCAGGCGTTTTTCATAATATTCTGCTTCACTTAAATGAAAGTTTCATTCAGGAAAGCTTGTTAACAACCTTTGAGTTGTTCATTTATTTCATGGAAATACTATTGTTGATTTATGCGTATAGAATGCTAAGTGCGCACAACGAAGGAATAACACATTATTATTCAGATTTGGAAAATAGAACACTTAAATGGTTAAAAAGCATTTTTGCTTTGAACATCCTAATTCATTTTTTAAGTATCTCTACATTTTTGTTTGACCTTTCAGCTTTCCAAATCTTTGAAAACTCAGTTGATATCTTTGCTTTAGGTCTTTGGATATTTATGATATTCTGGGTTGCCCAAAATGGCTTTTCACAACCAGAAATTTTTAAACGACGTCTTTTCGCAGATATAAATGATGCAATTCAAAATTCTGACTCCGAGGAAATCCAAAACACATCAAAAGAAGACATTCAAAAATTCAATGACATTAAAGCGCAAATTGAGAAGAGAGAATTATTTATCAATCCAAAAATCAACTTGAGATTATTATCCGATGAACTTGAGCTTAAAGAAAAAGAGGTTTCGAGACTTATAAATTTCCATAGTAAAACTAACTTTTATAAGTTTATAAATAAATTTCGTGTTGAAAAATTCAAACGGTTAGTCGAATCAGGTGATGCCTCCAAATATACAATTATGGGATTAGCTCACAAAGCTGGATTTAATTCAAAATCTTCATTTTACGAGGCGTTCAAGTTAATTGAAGGAACGACTCCTTTGCAATACCTAAAAACCCTTGAAAGCTAACTTAAACGTGTTACTACTTCTCTTCCAAATAATCGCACACCTCAATAAACCCTAGTTTTAGATCCGATAATTCGATGATTCTGTCTACTAAAGACGACTCATCGGTAATTTTTATCGGTGAGTCTTTTTTTTGACCCTCTGTATCTGTTGTCAAGTCTACGTTATACGAAAATAGAGATTGAATTTTACAGGTTCGATATTGTACAAAAAAAGCCCCTCATAACGCTCTGTTTATGAGTAGTTACACCCACAGGGTGTTATTCCTTATACACCTTGTTGGCGTTGGTTTTTATTCAGGATAATATTCATTTGCGTATATATATTGGTGGTATCCCTGTCCTAAATGGTCCCCTAATATATTGAAATAACATTCTTCTCCTGATCCAAAGGGCAAAATAACTAAAGGTTCTTGCAAACTTACTTTTTTGAAGATCCACCCTTTAGGTAAAATAACGTCTAAATTAGGCTCTCCTGATTCAGTAGCGTGCATTACATAGTAATTTCCTTTATTATCAGTTAGCTGATATATTTCATTCTCAAAACGTAGTATTTGACATTTTTTAATAGTCTTTACAACCAAATAAGCTTCTTCTGGTTTCAATATATCTGTTTTTGATGGTATGAAATCAACAGCCAAAGGTTGAGCTAATTCAATCCAGGAATGGCCTTTATATTCTCTCTCAATTAGACAGTCTGTTCGGTTACAATTTGAATTCGCATTGGGAGAGCGAATAAGTGCCGTTTTATTGATTAATATATGTCTGTCAATATTTTTATTCCAGGGAAAACCAACTTTTAATCCTTCCCATTCGTGGAGTGGTAATGGATTTGACCCTCCACTAATTATGACTATTTTCTCTTTTACATTTATGAGTTCTTTAGCAAGTCCAACTTCTCTCCATTCAATATTTTTAGGAACTTGAAAAGCTGGTCGTGTCAAATATTTTATTCCTGCTTCTTTAGTTGTTGGAAAACTGCACGAGTTTAGTAGAAATCCTATTAGTACTATTTTATAAAGATTCTTGTGCATTTTTTGTGTTTTCTTTTTTCAATTACCGCCAACGGTTCAGTATAAGCAGTCGTTTTAATGCTGCTTATACAATGTTAGCTGCTTTTTTTTATAACAGCAAACCCAATATGAAGGTTTCCTGTTTGTTTATCAACGAATAGCTCACGATCTTTTGAAGTCCCGTGACAAGTTTCTTTAGAGCAAAAAACAGAGCCACCTGCAAGTCTAGTGGAATCACCGATAGTAGTGGCAGTAATTTCCCAAACATTCCCCAAAACATTAGCTTCATTTATAGTGCTGATTGGCTTAATGTTATTTGTTACTATAGGACGATTATCATTTTTGATAAGCTCCCAATATTCCTTGTAGGTGGGGAGTTTAGTATCTGACCATGCGCAGTACGCTATTGCATCATTGTAACTCACTTGTGTTACAGGTAATTGTTTCGAATTTGGTGTGTTCTCCCCATCTGGTTTGCACCAAGTTGCACCTTCGACTACCTCGAAATTATAGACGTCTTTTTGAACAAATGACCACCCATATTTTTCAGCATCAGTAACATATCCGGTAGCATTTACAAATGTTTCGAATTCTTCATAAGACACAACATGCAATTCGATATTTTCCTCATTAGATTGCTCATGTGAACCAGCAAACAATAGAATTAGAAGGTATGATAGGAACGCGAAACTCATTAGATAGTTTATTTCTTAAATGGATTCAACATTGCTTTAAGAGATTTTATACCTACTTCTTTTTGCGCATTGTATCCCTCAGGCATTTGTTGTACACCTACCTCTATTGCAAACATTTCATATTGTGAAAGCATAATTTGAAATAGTAGTGGATTTTGAGCGGTGATATTGGTGGTTTCTGCAGGATCTATTTTGAGGTTATACATTTTCCATTGATTGTCTCCCAAGGGAGCATTGTTTTTGACAATTTTGTAATCACCTAAAAAATATGCTGAAGAAGCTGCGGCTTCCAAACCTACGCCTTCATTTGGTTTGTATATGGGTATTGAATTATTTTCAATATGTGGAAGCATACTTTTACCTGTAACAGGAGCATATCCTTCATTCTCAGATGCAGAGAGTCCGACAATATCATAAATAGTAGGAGCTATATCGGTTATAAAACAAAATGAATTGTCAATTTGATGATTGGGCTCTTTCAGTCCAGTAATAATTAGCGGAACTCTAAGACCTCCTTCTCCTGTGTAGTATTTGAAGTATGAAAAAGGAGCAGCTATAGCACTCGCAAATTCTGGTCTTATGCTACCGTAATATCTCTTCCCTCCATAGTTATCGAAATCTCTATGATATCCATGACGTTTTGCCCAGCCATGCATTTTTTCATAATCTCCTCCGTCAGGTCCATTATCTGATGTAATAATGAAAACAGTGTTTTCATCCAAACCATTTTCTTTAAGATACTTAAGATATCTTCCAATGTGATAATCCATTGCCTCCAACATTCCTGCCATCACGGCCATATCTGTGATGTACTCTTTTTTGTTTTCCTCTGAGACGCTTTCCCATGCATTCATTTCCTCAAACATTGGATTCATTTCAGCATCTGCTGGGATTATTCCCATTTGCTTAGCGGTAGCAAATCTTTTCTCGCGTAAAACATCCCAGCCTGCTGTATACACCGATTTATATTTTTCTACAAATTCCTTAGGAGCCTGAATAGGTGCGTGAATTGCTTGAAATGCGATATATGAGAAAAATGGCTGGTCGGAATCGTTTTCTTCTTCATGAAAACGAATCATTTGATCCACATAATACTCAGAAGAATAAAAATTATTGGGTAAATCAGTTGGTTCTCCATCTGCATACCATTGTGCAGTGGACTTCATGGGTAAATACCCACTAGCTACATAATTATCCGCACCTGAAGCTCCCAAGATAAAAGATCTGTCAAAACCTCTTTTGGTAGGTAAGGTTTTTTCATCATGGCCCAAGTGCCATTTTCCTGTTACATAAGTATTGTAATCAAGTTCTTTTAAACGAGAGGCAATTGTTTGAACACTGTCATCCAATACACCTCCATATCCTTTTAAATCTTGATATTCCAAGGGAAGCATTTCTGGTAAATTAGCCACGCCTGCTAAGTGACTATCAGATCCGGTCATAAGCATGGCTCGTGAAGGTGCGCAAACAGGAGAGGCGTGCATATTCGTGAACATTAATCCTCTTTTTGCAAGACTGTCAATATTAGGAGTTTGAGCCTCCCCTCCAAAAGAACCAAAATCCATTAATCCCGAATCATCAATTAATATCAATACAACGTTTGGAGGGTTTGAGTTTGAAATATCCTGAGCGAAAACTCCAATCGTAAACAATTGAAAAACAAGAAGCAGAATTAAGAAACGTATCATTTTAAATCGTTTAATATTTCCATTATTTTTTGAGCTGTTTCGTGTCCTGAATTTTGGTTTTGTCCAGTTACAAACCTTTTTTCTTCATCTACGACTGTTAGTGTTTCAAAGATGTCTCGTTTTCCTGTACTGCATTGATAGTTAGCTCCGGCTTTTCTGAGTTCCTCCTCAGGATGCAATGGTGTGAACTCGATATTAATTTCATCCAATTGTTTTTGAGTCACACCAGTCATTGTTCGCCCCTTAATCAAGGACTGACCAGTACTGTCTTTTGCGTTCACAAATGCCAGTGCACCATGACAAACACTACCAAATATTGCATTTGAATTATAATAAGCATGAGATACTTTTTTTGCCAAGGTGTCAGATTGCCCCATATCATAAGCTGCTCCCCATCCACCGGCAAAGAAAATTACATCATATTGTGTGAAATCAACTTCCTCTATGGGAATGGAGTTTTTTACCTTTGTTTGAAAAATGTCATCCCTGAGGTATCGCTCATCTGCTTCACAGCGAATATATCGCCTCATAGAAACTGGATCAACGGGAATCTGACCACCTCTGATGCTAGCAACATGTACTTCCATATTGGCATCTAAAAACTCATAATAAGGTGCAGTCATTTCTGATGCAGCGACTCCTGTAGCCTTGCCGTCTGTTTCGCCTGGTTTATTAAGTACACCATGGCTAGTTGTTACAATTAAGGCTTTTTTTCCTTCTAAATTGTATTTATTTCCCTCAAAATCAGGATTTAATCCTCTTGATTCTAAAATTGATTTGCACCCGGATAGACCAATGATCGAACTGGCGATTACTAATACAATTAATGCAATCTTATTCATATTAATCATTTAATTTTTTGTTTCTAGAATGGTAATTCACAAAATTAGATTGTCTATAAGAAAGACTTCTCAACATATGTTGAAAATCAAAGCAGAGTCAATTTTTATGCGACTCTAATTTATTTTTAGCTAGTTCTTCTGAGATGAATGGTAAAGATAAGTGAAGAGAGAAGTAGTGGTTTCTATTATTAATCGATACTGGAGCTTTAAATATATCACCAAACCCCTGATAATATCTGAATTGTAAGAAAAGTCCTTTTCCTTTTCTTGCAGTTCCTAATTCGTAAGATAGAATAGACAGTAATCCATAATCTAGATTGTTGACTTCATGTTTCATGTCATAATCAAAAACGCCAAAATCATTGTCTATTTTCAAATCAGCACCCTTTAGGAAAGAAACCTGTGGAGCAATCCCAACTCTAAACTTGTTTATTTGATAAAATATTGGAATATTAACATCTATATAATCAAGTGAAATTTCTGCTTTTTGGTCAATAAATTCTTGATCTAATGAGTTGTTACCAGAGTTTAAGGAATAATTTGATAATTTTAATTTCCTTCCTGAGCTGAAGAAAACAGTTGGACTCAAATAAAATTGAGCAGAAAGTTTAATGTTTCCAGCCATGCCGAAATTCGTTTCTATCGCTCTTTGATGCGTCTGGAAGTTAGTTATCCCCGAGTAGTTTACGCCAAACTCCAAACTCAAATTAAAGTCTTCACTGGCTATCTTGTCTCCAAAAATCAACCCTAGCAAAGCTGCTTGAGCGTTTCCTTGTATAGGGGTAAAGAAAAGAGTACATAATATTACTAAAAGTGATAAGTTCTTCATATTAATTTAAATTGAAGAGCAAATCTAGACAAGCATATATGTGATTAACTCAACAAATGTTGAGAAATGAATCAGTAGGAGAATTATTTTTTATTGCGGACTCTACTCAACTGGGTAGGCGTAATTCCAATCATAGAAGCAATAAAGCGCAAGGGGAACTTTTTTAATAATTCTGGTTTGTTTTCAAGGATAAATTGATACCGTTCTTTTGCAGTTCCTGTAAGAAATAGATATTGACTATTTGCCATTTCTAACAGCTGTTCTTTTTGGTGCTTGCGAACCACAATATTAAATGCAAGGTTGGTTTCCAGTAATTTTTGAACTTTTTCTACAGAGGCAATGAGTAAAGTCAGATCTTCTAAACATTCTATCCCAAGCGGAGAACTGTCTGTTCCTTTTAATCGAAAAGGGTCTACTATAAATGAGCCATCTTGTCGAATACGAGCAGTTATTTCATCACCATTTTCTTTATGAATTATTAGTCTCACAGCTCCTTTAGATAAAAAAGCAACATGGTTTGATGTTTTAAATGGTTCTTTAAAGAACTCTCCTTTTTTAAATTGTTTTTCTTCAAAAAGAGCAAGTATATCATTTATCTCTTCTTCTTTTGGAGAAGTGACTTGGTCTATTATATATGATTTTAATGCTTCTTTCATTCTTTAATTGCAGCTAACGTAGGGATAAAGTTACATCTTTATTTTTCCTTTGTGATGGCTTGCTATAACTACATTTCCTCGAGGGCTCTAGACTCTATTCTATTTCTAGATACTCAAACACTTCAACAAACCCTAGTTTTAAATCCGACAATTCGATGATTCTGTCTACTAAAGACGAGTCATCGGTATTTTTTATCGGTGAGTCTTTTTTTGACCCTCTGTATCCTTTATCATGTAGAAAGTTATAACCTTTTTAAGTTTAATATTCAGATTAAGTTTGTTTTAACATTATCTTAATGTTACTTTAATCTAAAATAGGATTAATACCATTTAATTTGGAGTTCATAAATGTTGTAACCAATGAAGTCCATTATTTCAAAGTCTATTCTTATTGTGGATGACGATAAAGATATTTTAGAGTTTCTGAGTTATAATATTCGTCAAGAAGGTTACAAAGTCTTCACAGCTTTAAATGGTGAAGAAGGCCTTTCACTTGTAAAAAAAATTGAACCCTCAATGGTTTTGTTGGATGTTATGATGCCTGTGATGGATGGTATTGAATCTTGCAGGGAAATTCGATTGATGCCACTGAGTGAGCAACCTATTATTGCAATACTATCCTCACGTTCTGAGGAATATTCACAAATAGCCGGTTTAGAAGCAGGAGCAGATGACTACATTACCAAGCCAATAAAACCACGACTACTATTAAAAAAAATCGAGTCATTATTTCGAAGAATAGAACACGGAAAATCAAGTGCCATTAAAGTCAGTAAAAATGGAATTAATATTGATCGAGAAAGGTATAAGGCTTCAAAAGATGGAATGGATATTTACTTGCCAAAAAAGGAATTTGAACTTTTAGACCTACTTATGAGTAAACCAGGAAAAGTATTTAACCGCGACCAAATTATGTCGTTGATTTGGGGAGACGATACCATTGTTGGTGAAAGAACAGTTGATGTGCACATTAGAAAGTTACGTGAAAAAATCGGTGATAATTGTGTCCGGACAATTAAGGGTGTTGGATATACCTTTAATGATCTATAAAATTTTTACCTATAAATAAGCCGAGTCTTTTAGGTCTATATTAACTGAATATTAAGGAATTCACTTAATTATAATCTTAACATAATAATCGATTAACCTAAATAATAGGGATCTGTTCGATCTTTGTAACAACAATATTAATTCAAGAAAAAATGAAAAAAATGAAAATGTTATTAATCGCTATTTCTGTAATAGTGGCAGCGGGTTGTAAGAAAAAAGGATGTACAGATCCAACAGCTATAAATTTCAATATTGAGGCTGAAAAAGATGATAATTCCTGTAAGTATAATACGGACGAAACTTCTGTTATAGTTTCGAATAATATTACAACAAATACTACATGGACCGCTGATAAGGTGTATGTCTTAGCGAGTCGTGTTACTGTTGAATCTGGGGTAGAATTAACCATTGAAGCTGGAACTATCATCAAAGGGCAAGCCGGTTCAGGTCCAAATGCTACTGCACTTTTGATTGCTCGAGGAGGTAAATTATTCGCTAATGGAACGGCTGAAGCTCCAATTATTTTCACATCAGTCGCTGACGAAATCATGACTGGCCAAAAAGTAAGTCCGAATCTTGATCCAAATCTTGATGGTCTCTGGGGTGGATTGATCATATTGGGTAACGCACCAATTTCTGCCGCATCAGATGTGGTTCAGATAGAAGGGATTCCTCCATCGGATGCAAATGGTTTGTACGGAGGTTCTGATGCAAGTGATAATTCAGGGTCGATAACTTATATTTCTATCCGTCACGGTGGAGCAAATATTGGTGAAGGAAATGAGATTAATGGTCTTACTCTTGGCGGTGTAGGAAATGGAACTACTATTTCAAATGTTGAAGTTGTTGGCAATCAAGATGATGGGATTGAATTTTTTGGAGGAACTGTTAATGTTTCAAATGCCCTTGTCTGGAATGCTGGTGACGATGCGATTGATACAGATCAAGGATGGTCAGGTACTCTTGATAATTTTATCGTTTTGAATCCTGGCGATGAGTGTTTTGAATTAGACGGACCAGAAGGATCAGCATCAGGAATACATACTATTACCAATGGAACTACATACGCTGGGCGTGCCCAAGGATTGGTCGATTTAGACGACAACTCTAGCTTGGTATTCACGAATCAATACTTCTTTGGTCTTGCGGATGGTCAAGATTTCGATCAAGTGCCAACGGCTGATGGATTTTTAAATGCCTCTGATTTTCAAGTTACACTTCCTACCGGAGGAGTCTTAACTGATTTCTTTAAGGACGGTTCGGATACTTTTACATCTGAAGTTGCTGAAGGAGGAAATACGGTTGGTGCTGATGCTTCAGTATTGATAGGGTGGACTTGGGCTGGTTTATCAGGTAACCTATCAGGATTATAAAAATTAAATAATCAATTGCTTTTGCGGCACTCGTAGAATATTGCTACGAGTGCTCTTTTTTGTTAAAATAAAATAAGATGAGAAACCTTTATTTGTTGTTCATATTTATCATGTTGAGTTCTAATGCTCTTTTCGCACAAAGTGGGATTATAAGAGGTTCTATTATTGATGGTTCTTCAGGAGAATTTTTGCCTATGGTAAAAATACAAGTTGAAGGCTTGAATAAAGGAGCGTTTTCAGATCTTGATGGAAAGTTTGAATTTAACCTACCCGTTGGCATTTATAATCTAATTTTCTCCATGTATCCTTATAATAAAACAGTAATAAATGGTGTAGAGGTCACAGCAGAAAAAGTGACCCTTGTTGAAAATACGCCACTAGAGGCACAAATAACAGAGTTCGGTGAGGTAACCGTTCAAGCCGAATACAAAAAAAATACAGAAAATGCCATACTCAGAATGAAATTGAAATCGGCCAATATGATTGACGGTATATCCGCTTCAAATTTCAGAAAGACAGGTGATTCTGATGCTGCATCGGCTATGAGACGTGTACCAGGCATCTCTATTGCAGGGGGAAAATATGTTTTCATCAGAGGGATTGGAGATCGATACAATAAAACCTTACTGAACGGACTAGACATTCCAGGATTAGATCCAGATAGGAATACCCTTCAGATGGATATTTTTCCCACCTCGCTCATTGACAATATGATTGTCAATAAAACATTTAACGCAGAGCTACCTGCTGATTTTACGGGTGGTTTGGTCAATATCGAATTGGTCAGCTTTCCCAATAAAAAAACACAAAGCATTTCATTTAGGGCAGGCTATAATCCCAATTTCCATCTAAGAAATGACTATTTAGATTATCAAGGAGGTAAATTAGACTTCTTGGGTTTTGATGATGGAACGAGAGCCATTCCTGCAGAAACAAACATTCCCACATTCCCACAAATCATAGGAAACCCTACCGGCTCTCAGGCTGATCGATATACTGACATTCTAAATTCATTCAATAAATCCCTTGCCGCGAAGGAGTCTCAAAGCTTTTTAGATGGAGGTATTTCAATGAATTTTGGAAACCAAGTCAAAAAAGAAAAACGAACAATCGCATATAATTTCTTGCTCAATTACCGCAACAACACAGAGTTTTATCGAGATGCTATTTTTGGTAGATATGGATTGCCAGGAGACCTAGATCAAACGGCAATGGACACGATGGAGTATCAACGAGGTAATTATGGAGTGAATTCGGTTATGATAAGCACCCTCGCTGGATTTGCCCTAAAGACACTGAAGGCAAAATACAACATTACTGCCATGCATCTTCAAAACGGAGAATCAAGTGCCGGTATATTTGACTTTATCAACGATGATGAGGGGTCTTATTTTACAGGATATCAGCACAATCTTTCTTACAGCCAAAAGTCTATCTCCAATCTTCACATGGCTGCCAAATACAAATTTGAAGAAGCAAAATGGGATTTGGAATGGAAGCTTTCCCCAACCTTTTCGAGAATCAAAGACCCTGATATTCGTTTTACGCGTTATGAGAACATTGACGGTGGAGTGAGAATTAGCACGGAAACAGGTTTTCCAGAGCGAATCTGGCGTGACTTATACGAAATCAATGGAGTGGCTTTAGTGGCTGCAAAGAAATCATACGAAGCTTTTGGCTCAAAGGCCGAGCTTAAGGTGGGAAGCGGTTATTCTTACAAACAACGTGATTTCTCTATTAAGAACTTTCAGGTGAATGTGAGGGGAGATATTCCTTTAACTGGAGACCCTGACGAATTGTTTCAAGACGAAAACTTATGGCCGTATCTTGGAAATCCATCAGAGGGAACAACCATTGAAACTCCTTTTCTGCCGAGTAATCCCAATTCTTTCAACTCAAATATCAGCAACATCTCTGCATACGTTTCCAATCAAGCGACAATTGGAAAGAAATTCAAGTCGATCATCGGACTTCGTACAGAATACTACACACATAGATATACTGGGCAGGATCAACTAGGAACAAACGTATTGAATAATGACAAGGTCCTGGAAAACCTAGGTTTGTTTCCTTCCGTGAATCTTGTCTATTCAGTAACTGAAAATCAAAATATAAGACTCTCATATGGAAAAACAATTGCAAGGCCTTCATTTAAAGAACTTTCATACGCGGAGATTTTTGACCCTATAACGGGTAGAACTTTCGTAGGTGGTTTGTTCAGAGATGCAGACAATGCAACAGGAGTTGTTTATTGGGACGGAGAACTGACCAGTACCAATATACATAACTTTGATTTTAGATGGGAGATTTTCCCTTCTAAAGGGCGGACCGTTTCTATCAGTGCCTTTTATAAAAAATTTATCAACCCTATTGAAATCATACAATATGCAACACAACCGGGGGCATTCCAACCTAGAAATGTAGGTGATGGTCAGGTTCTTGGAGGAGAGTTCGAGATTCGTGAAAACCTTAGCTGGATCAGCAAAAAAACAGAGGCCTTTGATTTTGTATTGAATGTAACCGTTGTGGATTCTCGCATTGAATTGAGTAAAACAGAATACGATAGCCGTGTGGCAAATGCAAGAACTGGTCAAGTGATTGAAGCCTTCCGTAAGATGGCTGGTCAAGCTCCCTATATTATTAATGGTGGTTTTTCATACAATGGTGCTAAAAAAGGATTCTTTAGCAATCTTCAGGCAGGCTTGTTCTATAATGTACAGGGTGAAACACTTCAATTTGCTGGAATTGCAGACCGACCAGATATTTATACGGTCCCTTTTCACAGCTTGAACTTCAACATTAACAAGTCTTTTGGAAAGGATGAAATATATTCCATAGGAATAAGAGTAAGTAACTGTCTGAACGATCGAAGAGAAAGTATTTTTAAATCCTTCAACGCAGAAGATCAATACTTCTCTCAATTGTCTCCTGGAGTGTCGTCTAGAATAAGATTTAGAGTCAATTTGTAAAGTAGTTTATATTCTATTCCATTTTTAAATACTCCAATACCTCAACAAACCCTAGTTTTAGATCCGATAATTCGATGATTCTGTCTACTAAAGACGACTCATCGGTATTTTTTATCGGTGAGTCTTTTTTTTACCCTCTGTGTCCTTTATCATGCAGAAAGTTATAACCTTTTTAAGTTTAATATTCAGATTAAGTTTAAAGTAAGTTTTAACACTTTGTTAATGTTAATGTAAAAAGGGAGATTACGAAGTGGTGTGAGCTTTTCTTTTTCTACTTTTTCTTTTTGAGTATGACCCAAATTAGGTAAGTAAATATAAGCGTTAATAGGCTTAAACTCTTTTCAAAAAGTGTTTCTGCGAAAAGATTCCCAATTGTATTTAATCCAAAAACTAAAAGGAAAATCCATAAAATGATATCCACTACCCTTGTTGTTTGAAAACTTAACACGTAGTCACCTTTTATTAGCAAGGTAAATCCAAGAAAGAGGTTAATTAGAATTGAAATACTTTCAAAAACATACATCTCTGCATCATTGTTTATCTTTCCTCCCCAGGTGACTTCGTATGGAATTATCTTAGTTATTATAGCCAAATGAAAAAGTGTAACAGTGGCTATTAACCAAATCAATATTTTAATGGCAATTTTCGAGTTCATAATTTTGATGTTTTCTAAAATTTAGCCTGAGTTTTATTCGAAAGAGTTTGGGTTTTCAATCTAAATTATTGAAATGACATGAAAACACCAGTAAAATAAAAGATAATATTGATGAAGCAGATCTTATTAAATTGAAATTATTCCACTTTCCTTCAATACTTGTTCTAAGTAACTTTAATTCTTCCGATGTAAAGGTTTCTAAACTGGCTTTATCTAGTGTTTCGTTCAGAGGGATATTTCCAAATATAGTTACACCAAAGGCGCCAATCCCATAAATGATAAACGTGCAGATAAACAGCCAAAAAACATTTTTAGGATATAAATGAAGATAAAAGATAGGAACCAGTGCTACTGCAATTATTGCCCCAGCAAAAACAAATATAAATGTCTTGTTTAATATTAGGCGATTCATTGATTGTAGTGCACGCAGATATTCAAGGTCACTTAATTTTCCAATTCCCGGTTTAACAGCATTAGACCAAGTAAAAAAAACACCTGCCATTATCCCAGTAAATAAAATCGCGGATGCTAAGATTATCGTTTCAGTTTTCATTCTGTTTTGCTTATGGCTAATTTAGGGCTAAAGGTACATCTTTATTTTTCCACTGTGAATCCTTGTTACGGTTGTATTATCTCGATTGTACTATTGATTCTATTCAATCCCCAAATATTCACACACCTCAATAAACCCTAGTTTTAGATCCGATAATTCGATGATTCTGTCTACTAAAGACGACTCATCGGTATTTTTTATCGGTGAGTCTTTTTTTTGCCCCTCTGTATCCTTTGTCAAGCATGCGATATATAGATTTCATTCTCAAGAAAATTAAGTTTGATATGAAAAACTATAATATTTCAGGATACTAGTTTTTTAAAATCTAAACAATGTGCTTGACATATTCGTTTCAAGGGATATTATTAAATGGAAAAAATGAATAGAATTATTATGACTTTTGGGATAGTCTTAATTTCCCTATCTAGTTTAGCACAAACAACTGTCGTTGACGTTATAGTTAACAGTGAAGACCACACATTATTGGAAGCTGCAGTAATAGAAGCAGGATTA
>Ga0228635_1000456_pt1 | contig 24943 bp, 30 predicted proteins | sample 44DmetaG_FD_182699 | JGI IMG/M metagenome (GOLD analysis project Ga0228635, IMG submission 182699) | Seawater microbial communities from Monterey Bay, California, United States - 44D | ecosystem: Environmental > Aquatic > Marine > Coastal | place: USA: California | collected 2016-09-30 | reverse complement strand
AATTGCTTTAAAGAATGGGGATTTAGACTGTAAGTTTGTAAAATATGAATTATATGAGGGTTCTAGAAAGGTTAAAAAAGCCACTTAATTTCCTCCAATCCAAACATCATATTCTTTAATTGAGTAATAGGTAGTTAAAGTTTCGTTTTCATTGTATTCAGAAATTCTAGTTTTAGGATTTTTCATTACAGCCTCAATCCATTTTTTATTATCTAAATAATCTTGGTAACTATAAAAACTTTCTGGTTCATCAATATCTTTAATTGTTAAATGATGTTCTTGATGACAATATTGCCAATTTAATCCTCTTTTATCAAAAGGAAATGGTTTATTAATTTTTGGTTTATAAAAAGTAACATCATAAAAATCAATAAATTCATCTATAGCACAAACAACTTGACATTTAGAAACATCTTCAGGAAAAAACCAAATCTTTAAATAATAAGGTTTATTTAAAGAATCTAATTGATTTTTCCAGCTATTGTAGATTTCAAAAATACCCTCAATAATTTTTTTTTAGTCTTATTTTTTGGGGGGTTAAACTCACTATTTAAGACACTAATATTAAAGTAAGGTTGTACCCAAACTTTTACATATTCTCTTTTTCTACTTACTAGGTATTCTAAATCTAATTTTTTATTGTAAGAAACCCAACTATCTATGTTTTTCCAAATTTTATGATGCCCTCTAATCTTTTTGTAACGAGTCATTAATCTATGCTTTTAAAACTAAACTTGACCATTCTTTTGGCTGTTCTAGCATTAAAAAATGCCCACAGTTTTTCATCCAAAATATTTTATTATCAGATATTTCTTTATGTAATAATTCTGCAATTTTAGGAATTGCAATTGGGTCATTTTCTGCCCAAATTATGGTTGTATTAATACTAGTCTCTTTTAAAGCACCAACCCATCTATGCCAAAAACAATAACGCTCATTAATATAATTTGAAAGTAAGTGTATTACATTTCTACCATTATTATATTCTAATTGAAGCCACATTTCTTTTAATTCTTCATCTGTAACTTTAGTTTTATCAAAATATACATTTCGCATGTTTTTTTTAAAAATAGGATAGTTTGTTAATTTTGCAACCCATTTACCTGTATACTTATTTTTTAGTAGTTTTTGAATAGTTCTAAGTTTTGAGAATTCTATATGTATGCTTCCATTAGATAAAATTAATTTATCTATTTGTAAATTAATTTGTTGTTTATTATGTCTTGCAATTATTTCTGTACAAACACTAGTGCCATAATCATGTGCTAATAAAACTACTTTTTTTAAACTTAATTGTTTCCAAAGTTGTAAAGCAATATCTGCTTGTTCTATTAAAGAATAGGAAAAGTCCAATGGTTTTTCAGAGAAACCAAACCCTAAATGATCATGAAGTATAACTCTATATTTTTTAGCTAATTGAGGTAAAACCTTATGATAATCGTATGAAGAAGTAGGATAGCCATGTAAAATTACTAAAGTCTCTTTTTTAGAATCTGATTGATTTTCATAATCAATCATAAAAATTGTTCTATCAAAAACTTTTGTGTATTTACCTAATTTCTCCCATTTTTTACTTGTCAAAATATTTTTTTTAATAAAAATAAGGATATATTTTTGAAACACTAGCCATTTAAAACAGCAAATATAAATTCTTTAGGTTTTTCTAGCATTGGAAAATGTCCTGCATCATTAATCCAATGAATGTTATTTGCTTGTACTTTGTTTGCAAGATTTAAGGGAATAATTTCATCTACAAGTGGATCTTTTTTACCCCAAATAATTCTAATTGGCACTGTAGTTTCTTGTATTGCTAAAGACCATCTATTCCAAAATATTTTTCTTTCTCTTAGATAGTTATATATAAAATTAATTACTTTTCTACCATGATTGTATTCTAATTGAAGCCACATTTGCTTTAATTCTTCATCAGTTATATTAGCATTATCAAAAAATATTCTTTCATTGTTTTTTTGTAAACTCCAAAAGAAGCTAACATGGTTATAATTTTTTTTAAAACTTCTGATTTTAAAGAATCTTGAGTATCTAAAAAATTAGAATGATTTATTGGTAAATTACCATTGCAATAAATAAACTCTTTTATTTGCAATCCTAAAACATTAGCATTTTTTCTAGCTAATATTTCTTGAACTATAGCAGTTCCATAATCATGACCTAAAAAAGTAATATTTTTTAAACCTAATTGTTTACAAAATTCTAAAATGTAATCTGCTTGATCTACGCTAGTAAAATAATAATCAAAAACTTTATCAGAAAAACCAAAACCAATTAAATCTGGTATTATAACCCTATATTTTTTTGAAAGTTCATCAATTACTTTATTATAATCATAAGAAGAAGTAAGGTATCCATGAAGAATTACTAAGTAATCTTCACTTTCGCCAAGATCAATTGTAAAAATTTCTTTATTAAATACAGGAATAAATATCCCTTTATTTTTCCAACTTTCAGCAGTTCTTATATTTTTATCTAGAGCTAAATCCATAATTAAAACCTTCTTTTAACATCGAAATTAAAAACCAAATTCATCCAATTTTTAGGATTTTCAATAATTGAGTAATGTTTGTCATTTTCTATCCAAACTATTTTTTCATTTTGGTTTTCTGTTGCCATAACAATGGCAATTTCTTTAACTGCAATAGGGTCGTTTTTCTCCCAAACTATTTTAATCGGAATTTCAGATTCTTTTAAAGCTTCTGTCCATCTATGCCAAAAAGTATAGCGTTCGTTAATAAAATTACTTAATAAATGAATTTCTTTTTGTCCTTGAGAAGTATTCATTTGATCCCATACATTATTAATATCATATTTATTATTTAAATGTGGGTCTAATGAATTACTTTTAATTTTCTTTTTAAATTTTTGGTAGCTATTACTTGTTAATCTAGCAATAAATTTTCCTAACTTTATGTTTTTAAGCAGGTTACCCATATTTTTTAAATGCAGATATTCGAGTCGCATACTACTGTTACACAAACAGATTCTTCTAATTTTTAAAGGAATTAAGTTATGGTTTTTGCGAGATAATATTTCTTTAGCTACAGAAGTTCCATAATCATGAGCCAAAATTGAAACTTCTTTAAGTCCCATTTTATTCCATAATTGTAAAGCTATATCAGCTTGGTCTATTAAAGGATAGGTTAAAGAATCAGGCTTATCAGAAAATCCAAAACCTAAGTGATCATGAATAACTACTCTAAAATGTTTAGTTAGTTCTGGTAATACTCTAGAATAATCGTAAGATGATGTTGGATATCCATGAAGAATTACAATAATTTCAGCATATTCGCCTTCATCAATTACGAAGATTTGCTTGTTAGAAATTGTATAAAATTTTCCTCTTTCTTTCCAATTATCGGAAGTAATCATAGCTGGGGGAATTAAAAGATAATTATTTAGTTTAAAGATACTAAATTTTATTTAGTTTTGATTTTAGTATTGTTAAAAAAATATAAGATTTACTTTATAGACGTCATATTACCTATCCCAATTCAAAAAACATTTACGTATAGTATAAATGAAGAGGAGTATAATTTTTTAAAAGAAGGAATGCGTGTTGCTGTTTCTTTTGGTAAAAGTAAAATATATACAGCTTTAGTTTATAAAATTCATAATAATGAACCCACATTGTATGAAGCCAAAGAAATACATCAAATTTTAGATGAATTTCCAATAGTAAACAAAATACAATTAAAACATTGGCAATGGATAGCTGAGTATTACATGTGTGCTTTAGGAGATGTATATAGAGCCTCTTTACCATCAGCTTTTTTATTAGAAAGTGAAACTATAATTTATAAAAATGAATCTTTTACAGATGAGTCTGTTTTAATTGATGATGAGTTTTTAATATTTGAAGCTTTACAACATCAATCACAATTAACCATTCATCAAATTGTTGATATACTTGATAGAAAAAAAGTAATGCCAATTGTAAATAGTTTATTAAAAAAATCAGCTATATACATTAAAGAAGAAATTTATGAAACATATAAACCAAAGTTAGTTAAATATGTAAAATTACATTCAGATTACAATGCTGATGATTCATTAAATACATTACTAGAAGAACTTTATAGAGCAAAAAAACAAAGAGAGGCTATTTTAACATACTTTCAATTAGCTACCTCTAAAAAACCAATTAAAGCTAAAGAGTTAGAGACAAAATCTAATGTATCTTCAGCTATTTTAAATTCTTTAGTAGATAAAAATATATTAGAATTTTATCATTTAAAAACAGATCGTATAAATTTTAAAGGTGATACAAATTCATTAAAAAAATTAAATGAGTTTCAAGAAAAAGCATTAATTGAAATAAAAGATGCTTTTTTACAAAAAGATGTAACTCTTTTACACGGAATTACAAGTTCTGGTAAAACAGAAGTCTACACAAAACTTATTCAAGAGATATTAGATAAAGGACAACAGGTGTTATTTTTATTACCTGAAATTGCATTAACCACGCAAATAATAACTCGTTTACAAGCATATTTTGGTAAACAAATTTCAGTATTTCATTCAAAATATTCTATGAATGAAAGAGTAGAAGTTTGGAATAATGTTTTAGAAAATAAAAGTAAAGCTCAAATAATTTTAGGAGCACGTTCTTCTTTATTTTTACCATTTTCAAATTTAGGTCTAATTGTTGTTGATGAAGAACACGAAACTTCTTACAAACAGTTTGAACCAAATCCAAGGTACAATGCAAGAGACGCAGCTATAGTTTTAGCTAAAATGCACCTAGCAAAAATACTATTAGGTTCTGCAACACCTTCTTTAGAAAGTTATTTTAATGCCCAGCAAAATAAATATGGTTTTGTTGAATTAAATAGACGTTTTGGTAACGTTCAATTGCCAAAAATTGAATTAATTGACATTAAAGAAAAGCATAGAAAAAAGGAAATGAAAGGTCATTTTTCTGATAAATTGCTTGTATTAATTCAAGAAGCTTTAGATGAAAAAGAACAAATAATTCTCTTTCAAAACAGACGAGGGTTTTCACCAATTGTAGAATGTAAAACTTGTGGCGTTTCTCCACAATGTCCTAACTGCGATATTTCTTTAACGTATCATAAATATAAAAACGAATTACGCTGTCATTATTGTAATTATCAAAGAGCAATGCCTAATAACTGTTCTGCTTGTGGTAGTAATACATTAGACACTAAAGGATTTGGTACAGAACAAATAGAATTAGAACTTAAAGAACTATTTCCTGATTATAGTATTGGACGAATGGATTTAGATACAACAAGAGGAAAATTCGGATATCAAAAAATAATTGGTGCTTTTGAAGCTAGAGAAATAGATATTTTAGTTGGAACACAGATGTTATCTAAAGGTCTAGATTTTGATAACGTTTCTTTAGTGGGAATTTTAAATGCAGATACTATGCTTAATTTCCCAGATTTTAGAGCTCATGAAAGAGCTTATCAACTAATGGTACAAGTTTCAGGAAGAGCAGGAAGGAGCAAAAAACAAGGTAATGTAGCAATACAAACCTATAATCCTTACCATCAAATATTACAACAAGTTTCTACAACAGATTATCAAGCTATGTTTAAAGAGCAATTGCAAGAACGTTGGCAATTTAAATATCCTCCTTACTACAGATTGATTAAAATCACTTTAAAACACAGAGATTATACAAAAGTTGATTCAGGTATTAATTGGCTATTTAAAGCTTTATACAATTCTTTTGGAGAGCATGTTTTAGGCCCAACAGCACCTGTAGTTGCAAGAATTAGAAATCAGTATATAAAAAATGTAGTAATCAAAATCCCTCCTAAACAAAGTTTAGCGAATACTAAAAATCAAATTCAAAAAATTAAAAATACTTTTGAAGCTGTTAAAGAATTTAGACCAATTCGTTTTATTATAGATGTAGATGCTTATTAATTAGTCTTTATTTCTAATAGTCTAAACTATCAGTTTTCTTAAGTAAACAAAATAAATACAAAAAGATTTAAACTTAAAGCAACCATTTTAAAACTTTGGTAGTCTATATATTTGTAAGGCAATAAAAACACATAATAAGAGGCTTGAAAATTATAAAATTGCATAACCAAGAAAAATCGTTAATTAAAAAAGCGATTTCCAACAACAACACATGAAGATCCTACTTACATTATAGATGATGTAGTGCATTATTGTGTAGCTAATATGCCTGGAGCAGTTCCTTATACATCTACAATTGCATTAACAAACGTTACATTATCTTATATTTTAAAGTTATCAGATTTAGGATGGAAAAAAGCATGTGATAAAGATAAATCTCTAGCTAAAGGATTAAATATCGTAAAAGGTGAGATTGTTTATGAAGAATTAGAAGGTATTTTTGATTAAAAATAAAATTAAAAACCAATATTAAAGATAGACAAGTAAATTATGCTTGTCTATTTTTTTTCTCCCATTCTTCTCTTAAATCAGAAGATAAAACACCTGTTCCATCATGTTTCCATCCAGGAGGTTTAATTAAATATTTAACCTTATTTAAAAATGATGTTTTAGAAAAAGAAAAATCTCTAAACATATTTACCCATTCTAAAAAAGCAATTTTTATAGGATTATAAGTCTCAATATTTTTCACCAATCCATACACTGGTTTTTCAACTTCTGGTTCAAAAGTTCCAAAAAGTTTATCCCATATAATAAATATACCAGCATGATTTCTATCTAAATACTGAGGATTTGTTGCATGATGCACTCTATGATGACTAGGAGTATTAAATATTGCTTCAAACCAATTAGGCATTTTTTTTATGAGTTCTGTGTGAATCCAATATTGATAAATTAAACTAATAGCCATTTGAGTCATCACCATAATTGGATGAAAGCCTATAAGTAGTAAAGGTATCCAAAAGACAAAGCTGTAAAAACTTCCAGACCAAGTTTGCCTTAAAGCAGTACTTAAATTATATTTTTGTGAAGAATGATGCACTACATGACTAGCCCAAAACAATCTACTTTCATGACTAATTCTATGAAACCAATAATAACATAAATCCTCAGTAAATAATAGAATTAACCAAGACCACCAAGCAAAAGGTATTGTAAAGAATCGATATTGATATAAAAATAAAAATACCCCTAAAACAATCCCTTTTGTGAATAATCCTATAAAAACATTTCCTAAACCCATTAAAATAGAAGTACTAGCATCTTTAAACTCGTACTCATCTAATTTTATTTTTATTGTAAGTATAATCTCTAAGATAACTGTTACAATAAAAAAGGGTATAGCAAAATGTATAAGGTTAGGAATTTCAGGTATTTGCATATCAATATATTAAAATAAAAAAAGCTACTGTAAATATAAAAAAGTTACTATATTTGCAGCCTCAAAATAAACAATAAATTATTAATTATGAATCATTACGAAACTGTTTTCATTTTGAATCCCGTTTTATCTGATACTCAGATAAAGGAAACAGTACAAAAGTTTAGCGACTATTTGACTTCCAAAGGTGCAGAAATGATTTCAAAAGAAGATTGGGGCTTAAAAAAATTAGCTTATCCAATCCAAAACAAAAAAAGTGGTTTTTATCACCTATTTGAATTTAAAATTGCTGGTGAAGAAATTGCAGCTTTTGAATTAGAATTTAGAAGAGATGATAGCATTATGCGTTATTTAACTGTAAGGTTAGACAAACATGCTGCAGCTTGGGCAGAAAAAAGAAGAGAACGTAAAACTGCAAAAAAATAACAAATGGCATCAATAGAACAACAAGCAAAAGGTGGTAAATCTGCTGACGTTAGATATTTAACGCCATTAGATATAGAAACTAAGAAAGAAGAAAAATACTGTAGATTTAAGAAAAAAGGCATTAAATATATCGATTATAAAGATGCAGATTTCTTAATGTATTTAGTAAACGAACAAGGTAAAATTTTACCAAGACGTTTAACAGGAACTTCATTAAAGTATCAACGTAAGGTTGCACAAGCAATCAAAAGAGCGCGTCATTTAGCGTTAATGCCTTACATTGGTGATATGTTAAAATAATAAAGAAGTAGAACATGGAATTGATATTAAGACAAGACGTAGAAAATTTAGGTTTTAAGGACGATGTTGTAACTGTTAAAAACGGTTATGGTAGAAACTTTTTAATCCCTACAGGACAAGCAGTTTTAGCTACTTCTTCTGCTAAAAAAGTATTAGCAGAAAATTTAAAACAACGTGCTTACAAAGAAGCTAAATTAATTGAAGATGCTAACAAACAAGCAGAAACAATTAAAGGATATGAAATTAAAATTTCAGCAAAAACAGGATCTGGAGATAAATTATTTGGATCTGTAAATAATATAGATTTAGCTGATGCATTAGCTAAAGCAGGTACAGAAATTGACAAGAAATTTATAAAAGTTGTTGGTGGTTCTGTAAAAAGATTAGGTAAATATGAAGCTTCTGTAAGATTACACAGAGAAGTAATTGCAGACATTACATTTGATGTTGTTGCAGAATAAATAATACCTTAATTTAATTAAAAAAAGCTCGTTAGAAATAACGAGCTTTTTTATTTTTACAAACATGAAATATAAGCAATTAACAAAAGAACAATTTGAAAGTTTACATCAAGAATTTGCACAATTTTTGGCTACACAAAGTATTGATGTTATAGAATGGAATCAGATAAAAAAAGAAAAACCTAACGTTGCAGAAGAAGAAATGAATATTTTTTCTGATGTTGTTTGGGATGACGTACTTACAAAAACTAATTACATAGAACATTTTTCTAAAACAACAGCTAATCTCTTTAAATGTGATAAAGATGAAATTCATAGAATTGCAATAAAAGTAAATTGGGATATAAATCTTTTAGAACAAAATGGCTTTGAATGGTTAATGAAAAATCCTATGGATAACTCTGTTGAAATTTTTAAAGGGTCAAAAAAATATAATAAAGAAAGAAATTCTGAAATTTTTGATTTAATTGAGAAAGGTAGTGTTATTTCTAAAGGTGAAATTTTTGATTATTTTAATAATTTAATTACTTAGATTTTTTAAATATAGTGCATACCATTCGTCGACAGTTAATTGCATTTTAGCTATAAAGAAGTCTTAGAGAAGGAGAATTAAATAAAGTACAAAAAGACGACTTTGAAACTACATTAAAATCAATAACCAAATTTTTAAAACTTATTGTATTTCCTCGTTTTGAAAAAGCTGTAAAAAAAGCACAAAAAGAGCAAATAATAAAAAAAGAAGCTTCTAAAAATAATGTTGAAGAAGTTAAAAATGATTTTTATGTTAATATTGATAGAAGACTTATTAAGATAGATCTACCTAGTATTTATCTAATTCAAGCTAAAGGAGATTATATTAATATAAAAACAGAAAACAAAAACTATATTGTTCATTCAACTTTAAAGAAAATAGAAGAAAAATTACCAGATTCTTTATTTTTAAAAGTACATAGATCTTATATTATAAATGTTAAGAAAATTATAGATATAGAAGATAATAGTGTACTGATAAAGAAAGATGTTATTCCTGTTAGTCGTTCTAAAAGACCAGAACTAATGAAGCGTTTAGACTTACTTTAACATTTTATCGATAGTAAACCCTATTTTTAGCGAAACTTATTTTCTTTAAATCGATTTCTAACAAAATTGAACTTACTTCAAGAGTATTTTTGTGATGTAATATTTACGTCATGAGAAAATACTTAATTATAATAATAGCAGTAGTTTTAACAGCTTTAAATATAAATACTTATGGTTCAGAGCTAACTGAAGCTCAGTTAGAAAAAGCTAAAATTATTGCACAAAGTAATACAGAAATAACTTTAGAAAAATCGATTAATTGGACTTTAGGATTAAATCTTTTTAAATTTATTCATTTTGCAGAACTTATGTTTTTATCTGAAGTAAGCAGAAGACAGTTTTTAAGCTAAATTATTGCTTTAATATTGATATTAATTTATTTGTACCTTCACTCGCAAAATCACTTATAATCTTTAAGTTATTAAAATCATTTTTTGTTATACTTGGTTTAGGATCTATAAAATATATAGGTATCTTTGGTTTAATAAAATTTACCAAACTAGCAGCAGGATAGACCTGCATAGAAGTGCCTATTATTATTAGAATATCTGCTTTTGAAGTTATTTCTATAGCCTTATCTAACATAGGCACCATTTCACCAAACCAAACAATATGTGGTCTTAATTGTTTATTATCTGGTCCAAGATCACCTAAATGTAAATCTTTTTTCCAATTTAAAACAATATTTTCATTATAAGTACTTCGTACTTTTAAAAGTTCTCCATGCAAGTGAGTAACTTTAGTACTACCTGCTTTTTCATGTAAATTATCTATATTCTGAGTAATAATTTCTACATCAAAATATTTTTCTAAATCAACTAAATTATAATGTGCTTTATTTGGTTTTACAGATAACAATTGTCTTCTTCTTTGGTTATAAAACTCGAAAACCAATTCAGGATTTCTTCTAAATCCTTCTGGTGATGCTACTTGCATTACATCATGAACTTCCCATAAACCATCTTCGTCTCTAAACGTTTTTATACCACTTTCTGCAGACATACCTGCACCAGTTAAAACCACTATTTTTTTCATCAAGCTAAAAATAAGAATAAATTAATATGTTTGCAGCTATGATAGATCAAAAACTCTTAGAATATTTTGAAGGTTACTTAACAGATAAAAGAAAACAAACTTTTAAGGATGTACTCTCACAAAGAACAAGGCATTTTACTGTTGTTTTAGAAGATATTTATCAAGCTCATAATGCAAGTGCTGTAGTAAGAACTTGCGATATTTTTGGTGTACAAGATATACATGCCATAGAAAACAAATACACTAATAAAGTTTCTAGACATGTTGCAAAAGGTTCTCAAAAATGGTTAAATATTAAGAGATATAGAGAAGATGGAGACAATACAACTGCATGTCTTAATCATTTAAAAAAAGAAGGTTACCAAATTATTGGTACAACACCACATAATAATTCTTGTATGCTTCAAGAATTTGATATTACCAAGAAATCTGCTTTTGTATTTGGTGTAGAAGCAGAGGGTATTTCTGATATTGTAAAAGATAATGCAGATGGCTTTTTAAAAATACCCATGGTTGGTTTTACAGAGAGTTTAAATATTTCTGTAGCTGCTGCAATTATTTTACAAGATGTAACCACTAAACTAAGAGAATCTACTATTAATTGGCAGTTAAAAGATCAAGAAAAAAAAGTTCTGTATTTTGATTGGGTAAAAAAAACAATTAAAAATGTAGATAAAATAGAAGAATATTATTTTAACAATAATGCATAACTTTAAATCATCAATCCAATTTTTTTATGAATCGTAAAGTAGATGAATATATAGCTTCTCAAAAAGAATGAAAAAAAGAATTAATAGCATTAATAAAAATTCTTTCAGAACTGCCTTTGCAAGAAGAAATTAAATGGGGAATACCAGCTTATATCTATAAAAATAAAAATATTTTAGGGATGTCTGCTTTTAAAAACTACTGTGGTTTATGGTTTCATCATGGAGTTTTTTTAAAAGATGAACATCAACTTTTAATAAATGCTCAAAAAGATAAAACTAAAGGTTTAAGGCAAATGCGATTTAATTCTATTGAGGAAATGGATTTAGATATTATTAAACAATACGTCATAGAAGCTATAAAGAATGCTGAAGCAGGTAGAGAAATAAAACCAAAGAGAAATACTAAGACAATTATAATTCCTGAAGAATTACAAAAAGAATTATCTTCAAATAACGAACTAAAAAATTGTTTTAATGATTTTACATTATCTAAACAAAGAGAGTTCTGTGAATATATTTCTTCTGCTAAAAGAGATACTACAAAACGAAGTAGATTAGAGAAAGTAATCCCTTTAATTTTGAATAAAAAGGGTTTATATGATAAATATAAAAATTGCTAATTATTTATAATTACTTTTTCTATAGTTGAAGTAGAATCGCATCTAACTACATATAAATGAACATGTTTTAACTCTTTTTTACCAGTTACATAATATTCTGCACAAGGTTTTTGTCTTGCTTTACTTTTACTAAAATCTACATCACCAAACTTTAAAATTGTAGAGATATCTAAAGTATCAATAGTGTTGTTTTTCATAATAAGTTTTGCCTCGTCAGAATAAAAACGTTCTTTAATTCTAATAGTTTTTAGAGTTCTAGCATCCATTCCATAATCAAATGAAGCGTCTTTCTTTTGCCAGAAAAAATAAGTAGCTACAGAACCAATTGATAAACCAACTAAATAATAACCAATTCTTTTAATTAACATGGTATTGTTTTGAGTTGCAAAAATAGTAATTCTTTTAGGTAAAAAGGAATTATAAAATCAATAAATTAATATCTCTGTAAGGTAAGTCAAACCAATCTGCTACAGTTTTATTTGTTAAAATTCCATGATAAAAATACATACCATTTCTAAGACTCTTATCAAAACGTGCTGCATTTTCAAATCCGCCTTCTTCTGCAATATTTAAAAGATAAGGCGTAAATATATTACTTATAGAAAGTGATGCTGTTCTAGCATATCTTGCAGGAATATTTGGTACACAATAATGAATTACACCATGTTTTACAAAAGTAGGTTTGCTATGAGAAGTCACATTAGATGTTTCAAAACAACCACCTCTATCTATACTTACATCTACTACAATTGCGCCTTCTTTCATTTGCCCTACCATAGTTTCTGTTGCTATAATAGGAGATCTGTTTTTACCTCTAATAGCTCCAATAGCAACATCTGCTCTCATTAATGCTTTAAATACAGATTTTGGTTGAACTGTAGATGTATAAATTGGTGCAGGTAAACAATGTTGTAACTTTCTTAATTTGGTAATTGAATTATCAAAAACCTTAACTCTTGCTCCTAGACCTAATGCTGTTCTAGCAGCAAATTCACCAACTGTTCCAGCTCCAAATATAACTACACTAGAAGGTGGTACACCTCCAATATTACCTAATAACAGACCATTTCCTTTGTTACTACCACTCATTAATTCTGCAGCAATTAATACAGATGCAATACCAGCTATTTCACTTAAAGACTTAACAATAGGGTAGGTATTGTGTTCATCTTTTATATAATCAAAAGCAACAGCTGTTATTCTTTTTTTTGCTAACAACTCAAAGTATTTTTTGTCTTGAGTTTTTAATTGTAAAGATGATATTAATACAGTTTGTGGATTTATATATGCTATTTCTTTTTCTGTTGGTGGTGCAACCTTTAAAACTATATTACATTTAAAAGCTTCTTCTGTATCATAAGATATTTTTGCACCAGCTTCAGAATATTCGCTATCAGAATAATTTGCATTATCTCCTGCACCAGTTTCTAACACAATTCTATGTCCATGAGCACAAAGCGCAGATACAGCATCTGGAGTTAAACAAACTCTTTTTTCACCTAAATAGGTTTCTTTGGGTAAGCCAATAAAGAGTTCTCCTTTTTTCTTTTTTATTTCTAAAGTTTCAGCTTGTGGAAGTAATTCTTCTTTACTAAAAGGAGAAAATGAACCCATATTTATTGTTTTAGTTGAATGTTTCGTTGCTCATCATCTAATAAACTTAAATGAATTTCAACAGCATCTAAAGGTAATAAATTTTCAATATTTTCTGGCCATTCTATAAAACACCAATTTTTTGAATCAAAATAATCTTCAATTCCAATATCAAAAGCCTCTTCTTCATCTTCAATTCTATAAAAATCAAAATGATAAACTTTATCATTATTAGCTGTTTGATATTCATTTACCAATGAAAAAGTAGGAGAGGAGATGTTGTCTAAAACTCCTAAACTCTTACAAAGCTCTTTTATTAGTGTTGTTTTACCAACACCCATTTGTCCATAAAACAATAACGTTTTATTTTTTGCTGATGAAATAATTTCAGATGCAATCATTGGCAAATCCTGTAGAGAATAATTTTTATTCATATCGCAAAAATACTCAAGAATTTAAATTCTAAATCTATAATGCCCAATAATTTTATAAGAGAATAAACAATCTTCTAAAACTTGCCCTGAACCAATATTATGAACAATTAGATTTCTTTTTTTATCTAAAGATTTTTTATGAACAACAATTCCTATGTGAGTTATAGTACCTCCTAAATTCCAAGCAACAATATCTCCAGGTAAATAATCTTTTGGATTTTCATTAATTATTTTTTCTGCCTGTTGTCTTTTAAAATAAGTCATTAAATTAGGTACTCTTCTGTGATCTATATTTTTGTCAGTGCTTTTTAGTCCCCATAATTTTGGGTATTTAGAAAAATTTGTTTTCATGTCTTCATGAACTTCTTTTTGTAAATCGACACCTATTTTCCTATAAGCTCTAATAATAACATCTGTACACACACCTTTGCCTTTTGGTATTTCTCCATTAGGATAACTAATTGAAAAGTAACTTGGGTCATAAACTACCTTTTCTTTAGTTAATTCTAATGCAGCTAATGATAGTTTATTTTCTTGAGAAAATGAAAATTGAAAAAATAGTAAAGCAAATAGTAAAAAATATTTTTTCATCGTAATTAAATTGTATCCTTTTAGAAAGTATAACATAAATCCTATTTAGGACTATAAACAGCACAAGGTATAATTACTTCTTCTAAAGATATACCTCCATGTTGATAGGTGTTTTTATAATATTTTACAAAATGATTAAAGTTGTTAGGATAAGCAAAAAACAAATCTTCTTTTGCAAAAATAAAAGGCGCATTCATTGCAACAGTTGGTAAGAAAATGTCTTTTGGATTACGAACAGCATACACATCTTTTTCTTCATAGGTTAAACTTCTACCAGTTTTATACCTTAAATTAGAGCTTATATTTTTATCTCCAATTACTTTTGTTGGGTTTTTACAATTAATTGTACCATGATCTGTGGTTACAATTAGTTTTTGACCTAAAGCTTGTGCTTTTTGAATAATTTCAAATAAAGGTGAATTTTTAAACCAACTTAATGTTAAACTTCTATATGCTTTATCATCGCCAGCCAATTCTTTTATAACTTCCATTTCTGTTTTTGAATGAGAAAGGATATCAACAAAATTATAGACAACTGTAGTTAGGTCATTCAGTTTGGTACCATTAAAATTATTGGCTAATTCTTTTCCGCTTTTTAGAGAGGAAATTTTGTAATATTCGTGACTAATATCTAACCCTAAACGTTTTATTTGTGCTGATAAAAATTCATTTTCATACAAATTCATTCCACCTTCATCTATATCATTTTTCCAATAATTTGGATGACGTTTCTCCATTTCAGAAGGCATTAATCCAGAAAAAATAGCATTTCTAGCATATTGAGTAGCTGTTGGTAGAATTGAAAAATAACTATATTCTTCTTCTTTTTTATAATGTTGATTTATAAATGGTTCTAACACTCTAAATTGATCATACCTCAAATTATCAATCACAATCCATAAAACACCTTGATCTTTGTTTAATTCTGGAACTACATAATCTTTAAAAAGTGTATGTGAGAAAGTAGGTTTATCATTGGCTGTTAAAAAATCCTCATAATTCTTTTTAATAAACTTAAAAAACTGATTATTAGCTTCTTGTTTTTGGCTTTCTAAAATACCTAACATGCCAGTATCACTAATATTTTCTAGTTCTAACTCCCAATGAACTAGTTTCTTATATAAATCTATCCAATCTTCGTAAGAATTCACCATAGCTAAATCCATAGAAATTTTACGAAATTCTTGTTGATAGCTAGAAGTTGTTTTCTCAGAAACCAGACGTGAATTGTCTAAATTCTTTTTTAAACTTAATAATATTTGACTAGGATTCACAGGTTTTATTAAATAATCTGCAATTTTAGATCCTATAGCTTCTTCCATAATATATTCTTCCTCGCTCTTTGTTATCATTACAACAGGAAGATTAGCTTGCTTTTGCTTTATTTCAGATAAGGTTTCTAAACCAGTTAAACCAGGCATATTTTCATCTAAAAAAACGATATCAAAATTTTGTTCTGCAACTAAATCAATTGCATCTGCACCATTTGTACATGTGGTAACTTTATAATCTTTCTTTTCTAAAAAAAGTATGTGAGGTTTTAATAATTCAATTTCATCATCAACCCATAAAATCTTTATACTACTCATTAAATTTGTTTTATTCTTTAACGTTAAAAGTAAAGATATGTTATTTTTATATTCTTTTAAAATGATAAAATATTGCTAAAAAAAATAATGTTTGTATTTTGCAATAGATTGATAAATATCAACTTTTGAAGAAAAAAGCACCCAACAAACTAAAAATATTAAATGATCCTATTTACGGATTTATACAAATTCCTAATTCATTAATTTTTGACATTATAGAACATCCTTATTTTCAACGATTAAGAAGGATTTCGCAAATGGGATTTTCCAATTTAGTGTATCCAGGAGCAAATCATACCAGGTTTCATCATGCTTTAGGTTGTATACATTTAATGCAAAAGGCAATAAGAGTTTTACGATTTAAACAAGTAGAAATTTCTAAAGAAGAAGAAAATGGTTTATTAATTGCCATTTTATTGCATGATATTGGTCATGGAGCATTTTCACATGCTTTAGAACATAGCATTGTCGATAATATCTCTCATGAAGAAATTTCTTTAAAATTTATGAAAAAACTAAATAATGAGTTTGATAATAAACTTTCTTTAGCCATCGAAATTTTTGAAGGGAAGTATCATCGTAAATTTTTATGTCAATTAATTTCTAGTCAATTAGATATTGATAGATTAGATTATTTAAGAAGAGATAGTTTTTACACAGGAGTAACTGAGGGTAATATTTCATCAGACAGATTAATTGCTATGATGAATGTTAAAAACGATGAATTAGTTATTGAGCAAAAAGGAATTTACTCTGTAGAAAAGTTCCTGATAGCTAGAAGGCTAATGTATTGGCAAGTTTATCTTCATAAAACAGGTTTAGTTGCAGAAAACATGTTAGTCAATGTTTTAAAAAGAGCCAAAGAACTTGCAAATAAAGGAGAAGATTTATTTGCCACAAAACCTTTAAAATATTTTTTATATAATCAAATAAATGAGGAAAATTTTAGTGATGAGACCTTAAAAATGTTTTCTAAATTAGATGATTACGATATGTTATCTGCTATAAAAGAATGGATTCATCATTCAGATAAAGTGCTTTCTTTATTGTCAGAAATGATTATTAATAGAAAGTTATTTAGAATAGAAATTCAAAAAGAAGAAATAAGTAAAGAAAAGCAGGAAAAAAAGAAAACTAAATTTTTAGAAAAGATAAATATTTCAGAAAAAGAAGTTAATTATTTTATATTTACTCAAAAAATTAGTAATCAAGCATATAGCTTAGAAAAACCAATTTTTATTCTAAATAAAAAAGGTAAATTAAACGATATTTCTAAAGCTTCAGATCAATTAAATTTACAAGCATTAACAAAACCTGTTATAAAACACATATTTTGTTATCCAAAGTAAATTGTAATTAGCCAAATACCTATAATTTTTATATTTTTGCGTTTGATGAAATTTACGGCACAACAAATAGCAGATATATTAGAAGGTGATGTAGTAGGCAACCCAGAAGAAGAAGTTTCTAAATTATCTAAAATAGAGGAAGGAGAAAAAGGTTCGTTAACTTTTTTATCCAATCCTAAGTATAATCCTTATTTATATACTACAAATGCTTCTATAACTATTGTAAATAAAAGCTTTGTACCAGAAAAAGATGTAACTACAACTTTAATAAAAGTTGATAATGCCTATAAATCTTTTTCTAAATTATTAGAATTTTACAACGAAGTAAAAAATAATAAATCTGGTATTGAACAACCGAGTTTCATATCTGAATCTTCAAAAATTGGAAATAACGAATATATAGGAGCTTTTACTTACATAGGTGAAAATGTTGTTATTGGAAATAATGTAAAAATATATCCAAATTGTTACATAGGAGATAATACTACTATAGGAGATAATTGCGTATTATTTGCTGGTGTAAAAGTTTATTCAGAAACTCAAATTGGTAATAATTGTAAAATTCATTCTAGTTCTACAATTGGTTCAGATGGTTTTGGTTTTGCACCTGATGAAAATGGAGAGTATAAAGCTATTCCACAGATTGGAAATGTTATCATAGAAGACAATGTAGATATTGGTTCTGGTTCTACTATTGATAGAGCTACTTTAGGTTCTACAATTATTAGAAAAGGAGTAAAACTAGACAACCAAATACAGATTGCTCATAATGTAGAAGTTGGTAAAAACACTGTAATTGCTGCTCAAACAGGAATTGCAGGTTCAACTAAAATTGGTGAAAATTGTATGATTGGTGGTCAAGTTGGTATTGTAGGACATTTGGTTATTGGTAATGGAGTAAAAATTCAAGCACAATCTGGCATTACAAAAAACCTAAAAGATGGTGATACTGTCCAAGGAACTCCTGCATTTGGTTATTCAGATTTTAATAAAAGCTATGTTTATTTTAGAAACTTACCTAAAATAGCAGCAACAGTAAATAAATTAGAAAAAGATTTCAGTCAAGAAAATCAAAAAATATGAGTAAGAAACAAAAGACAATAAAATCAGAAATTTCATTATCTGGTGTAGGTTTACACACAGGTAATACAGTTTCCATGACTTTTAAACCTGCCCCTATAAATCATGGATTTGCTTTTGTTAGAGTAGATTTAGAAGGAAAACCAACCATAGAAGCAAATGCAGATTATGTGGTGAACACTCAAAGAGGAACAAACCTTGAGAAAAAAGGAGTACAAATACAAACATCAGAGCATGTACTTGCAGCTGCTGTTGGTTTAGATATAGATAACCTAATTATAGAAATTGATGCTTCAGAACCACCAATTATGGATGGTTCTTCTAAGTTTTTTGTAGAAGCTTTAGAAAAAGCAGGTATAGAAGAACAAGATGCAGAAATTGAAGAATATATTGTAAAAGAAATCATATCTTTCAAAGATGAAGTTTCTGGTAGTGAAATAATTTTAATGCCTTCAGATGAATATCAGGTAACAACTATGGTAGATTTTGGTACTAAAATCTTAGGTACACAAAATGCAACTTTAGATAAGATGTCTGATTTTAAAAATGAAATTGCAGACGCTAGAACATTTAGTTTTTTACATGAAATCGAAATGTTACTAGAAAATGACCTAATTAAAGGAGGAGACTTAAATAATGCAATTGTTTATGTAGACAAAGAATTGTCTGATGCAACAATGCAAAAACTTAAAAAAGCTTTTAAGAAAGATGATATCTCTGTAAAACCAAATGGAATTTTAGATAATCTAAATTTACATTGGGCTAACGAAGCTGCTCGTCACAAATTATTAGATGTTATTGGTGATTTAGCATTAGTAGGTACAAGAATTAGAGGTAAAGTAATTGCTAATAAACCAGGTCATTTAGTTAACACTATGTTTGCTAAGAAACTAGCAAAATTGATTAAAATTGAAAAGAGAAACAATGTTCCTCAATACGATTTAAATCAAACACCTTTAATGGATATTCATCAAATAATGGATATTCTTCCTCATAGACCACCATTCTTATTAGTAGATCGAATTTTAGAGCTTTCAGACAAACATGTTATTGGAATGAAAAATGTTACTATGAATGAAAGTTTCTTTGTTGGACATTTTCCTGGAGCTCCAGTAATGCCAGGTGTTTTACAAGTAGAAGCTATGGCTCAATGTGGTGGTATTTTAGTATTAAGTACTGTTCCAGATCCAGAAAACTATTTAACCTATTTCATGAAAATGGATAAAGTTAAATTCAAACAAAAAGTATTACCTGGAGATACTTTAATTTTTAAAGCAGAATTAATAACTCCTATTAGAAGGGGTATATGTCATATGCAAGCTTATGCTTATGCTAATGAAAAATTAGTTGCAGAAGCAGAATTAATGGCTCAAATTTCAAAGATAAAGTAACATGAATCAACCACTAGCATACGTACATCCACAAGCAAAAGTTGCAAGAAATGTTGTAATAGAACCTTTTACAACAATTCATAATAATGTAACCATTGGTTCTGGAACTTGGATAGGATCTAATGTAACAATTATGGAAGGTGCTAGAATAGGTAAAAATTGTAGAATTTTTCCTGGTGCTGTAATTTCTGCTATCCCACAAGATTTAAAATTTGATGATGAAGAGACCACAGTAGAAATTGGTGATAACGTTACTATTAGAGAATGTGTTACCATTAATAGAGGTACTTCAGATAGAATGAAAACTGTTATTGGAAACGATTGTTTAATTATGGCTTATTGTCATATTGCACATGATTGTTTTGTGGGTAATGGTTGTATTTTTTCTAATAATTCTACATTAGCAGGTCATGTAACTATTGGTGATAATGTAGTTTTAGCAGGTATGGTTGCTGTGCATCAATTTGCATCAGTAGGTAATCATGCATTTGTAACTGGTGGCTCTTTAGTTCGTAAAGATGTGCCTCCTTACGTAAAATCTGCAAGAGAACCATTATCTTATGTAGGGATTAACTCAGTAGGTCTAAGAAGAAGAGGGTTTAGTTCTGAAAAAATTAGAGAAATTCAAGATATTTATAGAATACTTTTTCAAAGAAATTATAACAACTCACAAGCAATAGAAATTATTGAAGCAGAAATGGAAGCCACTCCTGAACGTGATGAAATCATACAGTTTATAAAAGATTCTCATAGAGGAATAATGAAAGGATATTACAAGGCTAACTAAACTATAAAAACAAATAAATTTAATGGCAACAACATCAGATATTAGAAACGGATTATGCATAAGATACAATAACGATATCTATAAAATTATTGAATTCTTACACGTAAAACCAGGTAAAGGACCTGCATTTGTAAGAACTAAATTAAAAAGTGTTACAAATGGTAAAGTTATAGATAATACTTTTCCTTCAGGAAGAAAAATAGATGATGTTAGAGTAGAAACTCATAAGTTTCAGTATTTATATAATGATGGTGAATTTTTTCATTTTATGAATGAAGCAGATTATACTCAAATTCGTTTATTGGAAGCTGCTTTAGATACTCCAGAATTAATGAAAGAAGGTGAAATTGTTACGATTATTATAAATTCTGAAGACAATATGCCTCTTTCTGTAGAAATGCCTGCAAGTGTTGTTTTAGAAATTACACATACTGAACCTGGAGTTAAATGTAACACTGCAACAAATGCAACAAAGCCGGCTACAGTAGAAACAGGTGCAACAGTTAATGTTCCTTTATTTATTAATGAAGGAGATAAAATAAAAATTGATACTGCATCAGGTTCTTATCAAGAAAGAATTAGAGATTAATGAAACAAGTTTTAAAAACTACTTCCTATCTTTTATTTTTTTTATTGATCTTTCAATCATGTAAGAAAATTATAGATTCTGTTGGTTCATCTGGTATTGACGAAGTTTCTGTTGAAGATTTAAAAAAGATTGATGTAAATAATATTTATTCAATTTCCATTCCAGATTACATGTCTGAAATGAAATCTTTAAACGAAGATGCATCTTTACAATATGCTAATATTTTTAAAGAAACATATACTATAGTCATAGACGAAAACAAACAAGATTTCATTAATGCGTTTAAAAATGCAGAGATTTACAATGACTCTATTTCACCTTTGAAGAATTATGTTGATTATCAGGTTAATAGTATTACAGAAAATGTTGAAGATGGTAAATCAAATAAATCTGATGCTCCATTAAGAATCAAGAATGCTAGTCAATATGAAATAACTGGTAAAATTGATGGCATAGATATTTCTTATTTAATAGGTTTTGTAGAAGGGAAAGAAAATATGTTTATGATGATGTCTTGGACAACTAAAAACAGATTTAAAAAGTATAAAAACACTTTTAATTTAATTCATAATTCTTTAAAACTAAAGCAATAAATTGAAGTTTTCTAAACCAAAAACTCTAAAAGAAATCGCACAATTAATAAATTGTGATTTTATAGGTGATGAAGAATTTGAAGTTTTAGGCATCAATGAAATTCATGTCGTTACAAAAGGTGATATTGTTTTTGTCGATCATCCTAAGTATTATGATAAAGCCTTAAATTCTGCTGCAACTACAATTTTAATCAATAAAAAAGTAGATTGCCCACAAGGAAAATCTTTATTAATATCTGATGATCCATTTCGTGATTTTAATAAAATTACAAATCATTTTAATCCTTTTGTAGCTTCAAAAAACAATATTTCTGATACTGCTATTATTGGAGAAGGTACTATAATACAACCAAATGTTTTTATTGGTAATCATGTAAAAATTGGTAAAAACTGTGTAATTCATCCTAATGTAACTATTTATGATAATTCAGTTATTGGAAATAATGTTACTATTCATGCAAATACAGTTTTAGGAGCAGATGCTTTTTATTACAAAAATAGACCTACAGGATTTGATAAATTACTTTCTGGTGGCAGAGTTGTTTTAAAAGATAATGTAGATTTAGGTGCTTCTTGTACAATAGATAAAGGAGTTACAGGCGATACTACAATAGGAGAAGGAACAAAAATTGACAATCAGGTTCATGTTGGTCATGATACTATTATAGGTGAAAAATGCTTAATTGCTTCACAAACAGGAATTGCAGGTTGTGTAATTATAGAAGATGAAGTTACTATTTGGGGGCAAGTGGGTACAAATAGCGGAATTACCATAGGTAAAGGAGCAATTATCTTAGGACAAACAGGAGTTACTAAATCTGTAGAAGGTGGTAAATCTTATTTTGGGACACCAGTAGAAGAATCAAGAGAGAAATTAAAACAATTGGCAGGTCTAAAAAGACTGTTAAAAGAAAAATAAAAAACAAATAACTTTTTTATAAAAGTAAGAGAACAACTATTTTTGCAAAAAAAATAAAATTAACAAACCATGAGCGTTTTAGTAAATAAAGATTCAAAAATTATTGTACAAGGATTTACAGGTAGTGAAGGTACTTTTCATGCTGGTCAAATGATTGATTATGGAACCAATGTTGTTGGAGGTGTTACTCCAGGAAAAGGTGGCCAAGAGCATTTAGGTAAACCTGTATTTAATACAGTTGTAGAAGCTGTAGAAAAAGCAGGAGCAGACACATCTATTATTTTTGTACCACCAGCTTTTGCTGCTGATGCAATTATGGAATCTGCAGATGCAGGTATTAAAGTAATCATTTGTATTACAGAGGGTATTCCTGTAGCAGATATGGTTAAAGTTAAAGCATATATAGAAAACAAAGACTGTAGATTAGTTGGTCCTAACTGTCCAGGTGTTATTACACCAGAAGAAGCTAAAGTTGGTATTATGCCAGGTTTTATCTTTAAAAAAGGTAGAGTGGGTATCGTTTCTAAATCTGGTACATTAACTTATGAAGCAGCAGACCAAGTTGTAAAACAAGGGTTTGGTATTACTACAGCAATTGGAATTGGTGGAGATCCAATTATTGGAACAACAACAAAAGAAGCTGTAGAAATGTTAATGAATGATGATGAAACAGAAGCTATTGTAATGATTGGTGAAATTGGTGGTAATTTAGAAGCAGAAGCTGCTCAATGGATAAAAGCTGATGGCAACAGAAAACCAGTTGTTGGTTTTATTGCTGGTCAAACTGCACCTGCTGGAAGAACTATGGGACATGCAGGAGCAATTGTAGGTGGTGCTGATGATACTGCACAAGCAAAAATGAAAATCTTAGCAGAAAATGGAGTTCATGTAGTGAGTTCACCTGCCAAAATTGGAGAAATGGTGGCTAGTGTTTTAAATTAATAAATACGCTATTTTAAAATAGAATAATATAAATTCCCGTGAAAAACGGGAATTTCTTTTTTATATTTGAATATCAACTAAACATAAAATTATGAAATTACTTGAAAATAAATCTGCAATAATTACTGGTGCAACAAGAGGTATTGGAAAAGGTATTGCTGTTGAATTTGCAAAACAAGGTGCTAATGTTGCATTTACTTACAGTGCTTCTGTAGAAGCTGCAAATGCTTTAGAAGAAGAATTAAAAACTTATGGAGTAAAAGCTAAAGGTTATCAATCTAATGCTGCAGATTTTAATGCTGCACAAGAATTAGCTGCAGAAGTTCAAAAAGAATTTGGAAGCATAGACGTTTTGGTAAATAACGCAGGTATTACAAAAGATAACTTGTTAATGCGTATTTCTGAAGAAGATTTTGATAAAGTAATTGAAGTAAATTTAAAATCTGTTTTTAATTTAACCAAAGCTGTTATTAGACCAATGATGAAACAAAGAGGAGGCTCTATTATTAACATGAGTTCTGTAGTTGGTTTAAAAGGTAATGCTGGGCAAACTAACTATGCAGCTTCAAAAGCAGGAATTGTTGGTTTTTCTAAATCTGTAGCTTTAGAATTAGGGTCTAGAAACGTGAGAAGTAATGTAATTGCTCCAGGTTTTATAGAAACTGAAATGACAGATAAACTAGATGAAAAGACAGTACAAGGTTGGAGAGATTCAATTCCATTAAAAAGAGGAGGAAAGCCAGAAGATATAGCACATGCGTGTGTATTTTTAGCTTCTGATATGTCTGCTTACATTACAGGTCAAACTCTTTCTGTTGATGGAGGAATGCTTACATAAGCATCAAAAATACATACATTTAAAAAATAAAAAAGAGCAGTTAAACTGCTCCTTTTTACATTTCAACTATTTATTGATATTTTTTATCTAAAATATATTTCAATATTCAATGATTTTTTTAATTTTGAATTAATCAAATTTTTCCCCCAAAATGAAGATTAATAAAATATCAAATCTGCACAAAAAAATTGTAAGAGTTTTAAAGAAAGAACCGCTTACAGGTTATCAAATTTTAGAAAGAATTCAAAACACAAGTTTAATTCTTAATGTTTATAAAATTTTAGACGATTTAAATAAGCAAGGAGTAATAAAAACATAT
>Ga0228635_1000453_pt1 | contig 25051 bp, 18 predicted proteins | sample 44DmetaG_FD_182699 | JGI IMG/M metagenome (GOLD analysis project Ga0228635, IMG submission 182699) | Seawater microbial communities from Monterey Bay, California, United States - 44D | ecosystem: Environmental > Aquatic > Marine > Coastal | place: USA: California | collected 2016-09-30 | reverse complement strand
ATTTAAATAGAGTACGGCCGCATCATCTCCAATACCTTTAATCGTACTTGAGTTTTTATTTTCAAACTTTTCAGTTAAATGATCTATCAATCCAAATTCGCCTAATTCACTTAATTCTGTTCTCTTTTCACTCATTCCTGACAATTATTAATTAATACAAAGATAAAAAAGGATATTCGTTAGCAATTCATTTATCATTACATTTGTACACGATTTTAAAATAATCAAACTTTATCGTTATATAAACACATTAAAAAAAGAACAAATTATGTACAATGCACTTTCACACATGCACTCAGGATTAAGATGGATAGCTTTAATATTATTGATATTCGCAATTTTTAATGCAGTAACTAGAAAAAAAACAGGATTGTATGAGAAAAAAGATAAATTAATCAATCTTTTCACAATGATTTCTCTTCATATTCAGTTGTTAACTGGATTAATATTATACTTTATTTCACCTAAAGTTCATTTTGTGGAAGGCTGGATGAAAGAAGCTTCCAATCGTTTTTACGGAATGGAACATATCCTTATGATGGTTATATCAATTGTACTAGTGACAATTGGTAGAAAAAAAGCAGAAAAATTAGATGCTCCAATTTCTAAGCACAAAAAAATCATTACGTTTTTTGTTTTAGCATTGGTACTTATACTTGCAGGAATTCCTTGGCCATTTAGAACAGAATTAGGAGGGCAATGGTTCTAAAAAAGTTTAGATTCATTATTGTATTTCTACTATTCTTAAGTTCTTGTATCGATGAGAATAAACAATCAAAACAAGAATCAAAACAAATAGATGGTAAATATTTGTTCACCTTGAAGTGCGCTTCTTGTCATGGACAGGATGGAAGACTTGGTGCTGGTGGTGCCAAAGACCTAAGTCTTTCAAGAATTACAGATACTGAAATTAAAAGTATAATTTCAAACGGTAAAGCTCCGATGCCTTCTTTTAAATCTAATCTATCAAAAAAAGAAATTGAAGAAGTAATGAAATTTGTAAAAAATCTTCGAAAATAATGGAAACAGGTCACGTACTAGTAGATGCAGTTGAAGAGAAATGCGTTTTAATTGGAATAATTACCCAACAAATTACAGAAGAATTAGCAGAAGAATACATCGATGAATTAAAATTCTTAGCAGAAACTGCTGGTGCATTCACTGAGAAAGTTTTTCTTCAAAAAGTAACTACTGAAAACCCAAAAACGTTTGTTGGTAAAGGGAAAATTGAAGAAATTAGAGAATACATAAATGCCCATTGTATAGACTTAGCAATATTTGACGATGAATTATCTCCATCCCAATTAAGGAACATAGAAACAATTCTCCAAATAAAAGTATTAGATAGAAATAACCTTATTTTGGATATTTTTGCCAGTAGAGCAAGGACATCAAGTGCAAAAACACAAGTTGAATTAGCTCAATTACAATATTTACTCCCTAGATTAACCAACCTTTGGACTCACCTTGAAAGGCAAAAAGGGGGAATTGGAATGAGAGGTCCAGGTGAAACACAAATTGAAACAGATAGAAGGATAATTAATACAAAAATTTCCTTATTAAAAGATAAACTTAAAGCAATTGATAAGCAAAGTTCTGTTCAAAGAGGAAATAGAGGACAATTAGTTCGAGTTGCATTAGTAGGCTATACAAATGTTGGTAAAAGCACCATGATGAACCTCTTAAGTAAATCAGAAGTTTTTGCTGAAAATAAATTATTCGCAACTTTAGATACAACTGTTCGAAAAGTTGTGATTCAAAACCTACCTTTTTTACTGACAGACACAGTAGGTTTTATTCGTAAACTACCTCATCAATTAGTTGAATCCTTCAAATCAACTTTAGATGAAGTTAGAGAAGCAGATATACTTATTCATATATTGGATATTTCTCATCCTAATTTTGAGGACCATTATAATGTTGTTAATGAAACCTTAGCTGAAATAGACAAAACGGAAAAACCTGTAATTCTAGTATTCAACAAAATTGACTCCTATAAGTTTATAGAAAAAGATAAAGACGACCCTAGTCCAATGTTAAAAGAAAATTATTCTTTAGAGGAGCTAAAAAAGACATGGATGTCAAAATTAAATGGAAGATTATGTGTTTTTATTTCCGCCCAAGAAAAAGAAAACATTGAAGAAATGAAATCAATTATTTACGAAGAGGTAAAACGAATTTTTAAAATTCGTTATCCCTACAATAACTTTTTATATTAAAAATATTTGATTTAACATTAATTATCTATATTTTAAAGAGATAAGCGCAACTTTAGTTTAACTTTCACGTTATTCTTTAGAAGAGATGAAAGTAACCCTTCTATTCATATCCTTATTGGGATGCATTTATGCTTCTGGTCAATTAGTCACAAACACTTCTCAATCTCCTAACGCCCTAGTACAGAACGTTCTGCTTGGTCCAGGAGTAACAGTGTCAAATATCCAATATAATGGTTCGCCTACTGCAATTGGATCTTTTACCGCTACAAACACAAATTTAGGTATCGAATCTGGAATCATCATGACTACAGGTACTGTTATCAACAATGATGAAGGACCGCAAGGACCTAATGATAAAGATAATGCAGGTTTTGACAACGGTACTCCTGGTCTTAACTTACTTTCCAATCTTGTGAACGGAATAACAACCTATAATGCTTCTATTTTAGAGTTTGATTTTGTTCCATTAGCTGATACTGTGAGTTTTAATTATGTTTTTGCATCTGAAGAATACCCTGAATTTGTGGGCTCTGAATTTAATGACGTGTTCGCATTTTTCATCAGTGGTCCCGGAATTGTTGGACAACAAAATATTGCTCGTCTACCAAATGGCTCACCTGTTACTATAAACAATGTGAATAGTGGAAGTAATAGCTCTTATTTTGTAAATAATGGAGACGGCCAATCTTCTCCTTATAATAGCAGCCCTACTTTTATTCAATACGACGGTTTCACTAATGTTTTAAAAGCCGTTTCTAAAGTTGAATGCGGAGAACAGTATCATTTAATTATCGCCGTTGCTGATGCAGGTGATGGCTTATGGGACTCTGGAATTTTTCTTGAAGCAAATAGTTTATCTTCTAATGTTGAAATGAATATCACCAAAACATTGTCTTATCAAGCCTACCCTCAAGATAATGCATTAGCTGAAGGATGCGTAAGTTCAACTATTACAATTGAACGAAGTGGAACAAATTTACCCGCAATTACAATTCCTATTTCAATAACCGGCTCAGCTTCAAATGGAGTTGACTATACAACAATACCTAATTCAATATCCTTATCCGAAGGTCAAACAATCGCACAATTCACATTTGAAGCTTTAAATGATGCTCAAATAGATCCAGACGAAACAATAGAATTAAACTTTATCACCGAAGATGCATGCGGCAATCAAATTCTATTTCCATTAGATTTTATTATCAAAGAACCAACTCCAATATCTGTAACCGTTGAAAGTGGAGGTGTCCTTTGTCCAGGAGACGATTTAGAAGTTATCGCCAATATAACGGGAGGTGTAGGGCCTTTTAATTATTCTTGGAATACAGGTGAAACAACATCTTCCATATTTGTAACCCCAACATCAACAAGTACTTATACTGTTACCGTACAAGATAACTGCCTACTATCACTAACAACAGCAAATGGAACAGTTTCAGTTCCTGTTTACCTTCCAATATCTTTAAATACTACCCCTCCAATTACAGAAATCTGCCCATACATTCCATATAACATAGAAGTTAATGCATCTGGAGGGGCAGGTAACTATACCTATAAGTGGACTAATAGTATCGACACCTTGATAAATGGTATTGATTCAATATTGAATGTAATTCCAAATGTTACAACAAACTATTTCATCCAAGTTACAGATCAATGTGGAGAAGTACAGACAGGAAGTACTTTATATACTATAACAAGTCCTCCCTTAACTTTAAACTTAAAAGAAGATACATTAATATGCCCTGGTGATCCTATTGAACTATGGATTGAACCACAAGGAGGTGTTCCAGATTATAAGTATATATGGGAACATAACTTAGACACAAGTAACACAACAATTGTAAGCCCTTATAGTACGACCCAATATAGAATTATCGTTTCAGACTCCTGCCAAACATTCACTATTGACGGAAATATTGAAGTAGAAGTAACTGAACCGATTGCGGATTTTGACGTTAATAGTGCATTAGTATTTAACGGCCTCCCTATTTCTTTTCGTAATTTAACAGTTGGAGGGTTTACCTACTTTTGGGATTTTGGAGATTCCCAAACGTCACTATTGACAAATCCTTACAATACCTATGAAGATTATGGAGAATTCGAAATATCTCTAATTGCTACAAATGAAATTGGTTGTATCGATTCTGTAACAAAAAAGATTGATATAGAAGAAGCATATTATGTATATATACCTAATACTTTTACACCAGATAGAGGAAGGTATAATTCAACTTTTTCAGCAGTCACTACTGGCATAAACTCCTTAAGTATTACTATTTTTAATCGTTGGGGGGAATTAATGTTTGAATCAGATGATCTGAACTTCAAATGGAATGGTATTTATAAAGGAGTAATTGCTCAACAAGGGATCTATATATACAAAGCAAGTTGTGTCTCAAACTCAGGAAAAGAACTTGATTACTATGGACATATAAACCTTTTAAAATAGTAAAGAAGTTGATTTAAAAATCATTCATAGTAGAAATTTAATATACTTTATATCCTTATTACTTCTTAAAAAGAACTTTATAACCTAAGTTCATAAATAATCCAAAAAAAACAAAAGAGCATCCTTTTTTAGAATACCCTTTTGAATGTTTAAAATAAACATTAATTTACTACAATGATTTTGTTCTCCCTCCATCCACAGGTACATTAATTCCATTAATATATCCAGCTGCCGGAGAGGCTAAAAATGCAATTGCTGATGCAATTTCTTCCGGTTCAGCAATCCTATTCATTGGCGACTCTGATGCCATACCTTCAAAAATTGTATCCACAGACTTGTTTACTTTATCCGATTTAATCTTAGCTAAAGTCTGTAATCTATCCGTATTAGTCGCTCCTGGCAAAACATTATTTACAGTAATATTGAACTCCCCAAGTTCATTTGCTAATGTTTTACTCCAACTAGCAACTGCACCTCTAATTGTATTGGAAACACCTAAGTTATTCAAAGGTTGTTTAACACTTGTAGAGATCACATTTATAATTCTTCCATAACCTTCTCTTTGCATTAAAGGATATAAATTTTGAACTAGAATGTGATTACATATTAAATGTTGGTTAAAAGTATCAATAAATTCACTAGTATGAGCTTCTCTAATTGGTCCACCTTTTGGTCCACCAGTATTATTTACTAGAATATTTACTTTATTACCATCACTAACCCATTTTTGTAAAGTTTTCTCTAACTCTAAAGGTTTAGAGAAGTCGGCTATAATGTAGCTATGCTTCTGACCATTATCAGTATTTAACTCACTGAGTACACTTTTCAATTTATCTTCATTTCTAGCAATCAAAACAAGTTCAGCTCCTAATTGAGACAATTCTAGAGCTGTAGCTTTACCAATCCCTTGAGTACTACCACAAACTACAGCAACTTTATTTTTAAGATTTAAATCCATATCTTTTTGTGTTTTTTCTTATATTTTGATTCAATTACGAATTTACATTATTTTAAGGAAATTTTTTAAAATTTTAATATATTATTTAAAATAAAACCTATTGTGATAATTATCAGTAGTAAATTGTCTGAAAAATGATTAAAATGTTATTTTTCCTTCCTATTTTTATAAAAAAAATAAAAAAATATGTTAGCACCGTTCAACTTAAAAAAATGGATAGATGAAAACCGTGATTTGTTAAAGCCGCCTGTAAATAACAAAAATTTATACAGAGAAGCTGGAGATTTTATTGTTATGATTGTCGGCGGTCCAAATGCAAGAAAAGATTATCACTTTAATGAAAGTGAAGAATTATTTTATCAGCTTGAGGGAGACATTACTGTTAAAGTTCAATTAGATGGTAAATCTAAAGAAATTCAAATAAAAGAAGGAGACATGTTTTTGCTTCCAAGTAATATTCCTCACAACCCAATTAGAGGAGAAGGTACAGTTGGTTTAGTTGTTGAAAGAGTAAGAAAGGGAACAGATTTAAGTGATGGATTAATGTGGTTTTGTGACGAATGCAACCACAAGCTTCACGAATTTAGATTTCCATTAGAAGATGTAGAAAAAGACTTTCTATCGAGGTTTAAAGAGTTTTATACATCAAAAGAATTAAGGACTTGTGATAATTGTAATCACGAAATGGAAGTTGATGAAAGGTATATATAACTAATTAGTTGGCTATGTTATCTTAATAGGTTAACATGGCCAACTATTTCTTTTTGATCTCCTGTAACATCTTTGTAAGATATTTTCCAAATATATGTTCCTATTTGACATTTTTCACCTTTACTATATCCATCCCACATTTCATCTAACAACTTTGATTCAAAAACCAAATGCCCCCATCTATCAAAAATTAACATTTGATACTCAGAAATATTTAGACCTTTAGCATAAAAATGTGTGTTGAATTTTCCATCTACATTTGGCGTAAAAGAATTTGGAACATACAAGATACCATCATAATATATCCTAACACTGTCTTTCACTTTACAACCGTTTGAATCTGTAAAAAAAGCTGAGTAAACAATCTCTTTATTTGGAATTGCAAAAGGTTCTTTACAATCGATACATGAGAGGTGATCCCCTGGAGACCATTCAAAGCTGCCAACACTATTGGTATATACTTCTATTTTAACCTCTTCATCCAATTCTGCTAAGTAGTCGTCCATTAACTCCAATTTAGGGTTAGGAAAAAGTCCAACTTTTACAGTGGAACTATCTAAGCAGCCATATTCATCTTCTCCAATCAAAAGGTAGCTTGTATTACTTTCTGGGAGAAGAGTAAACCTAGAAGAGTCAGAAATTAGTGTATTTTCAGCAAACCATTTGTAAAACTTCATACTATCGGCCCATAATTTAACATTTTGTCCAGGACACAATATAGTATCATTGGATGATTGCATTTTGGGTACAATTAAATTTATGTAGACACTATCGTAATAAGTCCCACATGAATTAATGTAATTACAATAGAAATAATTAGGTTCAATAAAGAGAGAACTTAAAGTATCTTTTGCTATAAGGTTATAACTTGAATTCATAGAAAAATCATAATATTCTGCACCTGAAAATTTCAAATAAGTACTATCGCCAAAACAATTAACAACTGTATCTAAAACTAATGGATTTGGTACCTCATGTAATACTTCTATTACAATAGAATCCATTAAGTAGCAAAAGTCAATAGTTTGAGCAGTTATATAAATAGTTGCTGAAGAATCAATACTAATATTAGGATTTAAACTTAAAGTATCATCAATAGCATTATTTATTGACCACTGATGCCATAAAGTATTTTCAATCGGTATTGAAATAATATCTCCAACACAAATTGAAGTATCTTTTAAATCAGGTGGAATAATAGAGTTAATAGTTTGTGGGCTCACCTCTATTTTTAAAGAGTCATTATATACACATCCATCATTAGAAATAATCTGTACCTCATATAAAATAGAGTTATTAGGTGTTGCAGTTGGAGTAGCACTTAATGGATTATCTAAATAAGTCGAAGGACTCCAAATTTGAGATAAACTGTTATCAATATTAAGAATTACAGACTGATTTTCACATAATGTAGTATCATTTGAAATAGTTGGAATTAAATCTGACACATATAAATTAAAAACAAAACTATCTTGAACACAAAAGTTTTCAATCTTTACCTCAATAGTTGTATCTTGATATATATTAACATTAGTAGCACTATCTAAAGGATTACTAAACAAACTAGATGGTGTCCATAAGTAGTTTTCTCCGCCATAAGCACTAATTTCGTAATCAACATCTTTACAGTAAACGGAATCAAAAAAACTAACGCCTACAGTTAAATCTAGCACCTCAACTTCAAATTCCCTAGTTTTAGAAGTAAGACAAGCTATTGTATCTGAAACTGTTAAAAAAATGGTAAACAATCCAGATTGAGTATAAGTATGTGAAGGAGATTGTTCTGAAGAAAAAGTTCCATCCCCAAAATCCCAATAAAAACTATTACCATTTGATGATACACCATAAAAAACATTTGGTTCGTTCAGACAAAGCTGAGGAGAAATTGAGGTTACATCTACTACAACAGAATTTAATTCAATTTTAAATGCAGCCAAATTACAATTGTTACTTTGATTAGTTGGAGAATATGCATTTGAAGTAGAAGTAAAACCATTTTCATCTCCTCCACAAGCAGCACATACAGCATGATAAATTTTACCTTTTTTATCAAATCTACTAGTGCCTCCATCAACGTGATTATAGCTTGAGTTTAGTCCCCCCATAAAGGTTCCGTATTTCAATGCTAAAGCATCTTTTTCGAGTACAGCTATATAAAAATTACTTCCATTAGTAGATGATTGAAATGCATCTAACGTAGTTTCAAAACCTTCAGTAGTACTATGAACAGCAGAATTAGAACGATTTAGAACACCTCCCCAACCTGCTAAATATATTTCATCACAATTAGAAACTAAAAATGCCGTTGGAGATATTTCTGGAAAACCTGTTCCAGCACCAATCATTGTTGTCCATTCAACAGTTGATAATGAAGCATTGAATTTGCGAAGAAATTGACCTGAATTGGGTGTCCCATATAAACCATTTGTGATTTCCCAGTTTGTATCTGTTTGTCCGTAGACATAAACATTATTACTTTCGTCTAATTGAACAAAATAAATCTGATCATAACCGTTCCCTCCAACAAAAGTTGAATTAATTATATTTCCTGAATTGGAGTTTAATCGAATCAAATAGCCATCCGATAAGCCACCATTGTAACCATTCAAATTAAAAACCTGTGACGAAGTTGACCCACCAGTAAAGTAAATATCTCCTCCGGGACTTTTTTGAATAGAATTGCCTGTTTCTTCTCCATCTCCTCCAAAATAGGAACTCCATGAAAGCGAGGTTAAACCATCATTAATTTTAAATACTACAGCATCTTGCTCGCCCTTTAATTCATTCTGAAAAGAATTATAAGTTGGAAAATCATTAGACCTAGTAGTGGTTGACACATAGACAAACCCATCTTCCCCATGGATAATCTCACCTCTAAAAGAGTCTCCAAAATTATAATTTAAATCTCCGGTATTCAAACCGTCATTCCCTGAGCCTCCAATATAAGTACTCCCTAATAACTGACTACCATCACTACTCAACTTCGAAATAAACAAATCAGATGCAGAAAAATACAGGTGGTTATTAAGTTCTGCAAAACCACCGTTGAAAGAAACATCAAAACTATTCGTTAAAGTTGGGAAATTTGTAGAAGATGTTGCACCAAGTAGATACAGGTTATCGTTTTCATCAACCACTAAACTATGAGGTGTTTCATTCCCTGCCCCTCCTAAATATGTAGCATATAAAAGTTCTGAACCGTCTTCATTAAATTTGGAAATAGCTAAATCAAATCCATATGTAGAATAATTAACAAATGGATTCACTTCTCCTCCATTAATTTGTTCATCAAAAACTCCAGTAGTAACGGGGTATTCCCCCCCATCATTGAAAACAATTCCAGCAGCATATAAATTCCCATTATTATCTGGAGTTGCAGTCATCCCCCAATTATCTGCAGTGGAACCAGAAAAAGTCGAAAAAGATATACTTGGATCGATTATTAACTCTGAAGAATGATCATAACCATTTGGAAAAGTAAAGCTTACTAAGTTATCCTTTAAAACGAAATCAACCTCAACAAAAACTTTATCACCATCCACAATACTCCATGCAATAGGCTTGCTATCAATTATTTCACCAAACCTATTTCTTACTGCAATACTACCATCTTTTTGCAGTTTAACATTAGAGGCTCCTATAATTTTGTATTTTATCTTAGATGCTTTCGCATTCCTTTTCACTAAAAAGGAATATTTCATTTCAGAATTTGCTCCATCAATTATCAAGTCTATTTCAGAATAAAAATCCTCTAAAACTACAGAAGTATAACTTTTAACTTTTGACTTCCACTTTTCAGGATCATTTCCTAAAAAGTAATTACGGTAAAAAACTGACTCTTGTTTTTCAGTCTTTTTCCCTTTCCAACCCGAATTAATGAACTTTGTTTTAATCACTTGTTTTCTAACTATCTCACCACCAATGACTTCTTCTTCATGATGATGTTCCTTATCATGAGACATCAGCTCTTTGTAATCATTAAAGTTATAAGTAAAGCCATCACTTTCTATCAACATTTCCCCCATTTGCAAATCAACTTTATACAGAACACGAGAATCCCATTGTCCCTTATTAGGGTTTAGCCATATAACAGAATTATTTTGAGCAGTAAGTAGATTACTCAAAAAAAACATAAATATGATTAGAAATCGATGCATGAAAAGTTAAAAAAGATTTGGTTAAACAAATATAGCTTGTTCATGTTAAAATACGGAAAAATTTGAAGAAATATCTATTTTATGAACAGTATCCTTTTGAAAACATTAAATTTGCAAAAAAACACCTTCAATAGTATACTATGAGTGATGCAATACAACACGAGTGCGGAATAGCTTTAGTAAGATTAAAGAAACCTCTTCAATTTTACATAGATAAATATGGATCAGCTTTTTACGGGTTAAAAAAGTTACACCTATTAATGGAGAAACAGCACAATCGTGGTCAAGATGGAGCCGGAGTTGCTAACATCAAATTTGATATGCAACCTGGGGAAAGGTATATTTCTCGCCAGCGATCAATTGATAGTAAACCTATTCAAGATATATTTGAACAAATTGAAAAAAGATTTATTGAAATAGGAGATCAAAATCCTAATTTATTAAAAGATGTCGACTACTTAAAGAGAAATGCTGGTTTTACTGGTGAATTGTTTTTAGGTCACCTTCGTTATGGTACTTTTGGAAGAAACTCAATTGAGAGTTGTCATCCTTTCTTACGTCAAAATAACTGGATTACAAGAAACTTAGTTGTTGCAGGGAATTTCAATCTTACTAATGTTGATGAATTGTTTGATGTATTAGTTGATATTGGTCAACATCCAAAAGAAAAATCAGATACGGTAACTGTAATGGAAAAAATTGGTCATTTTCTTGATGTTGAGAATGATCGTTTATATGCTGAAATTAAAGATCAAGATATACCTGAATTAGAAAAGTTTAAAATCATTGCTCAGCGTATAGAAATCGATAAAATATTAAAAAAAGCGTCCCAAAACTGGGATGGAGGATATGCCATGGCTGGGTTAATGGGACATGGTGATGCTTTCGTATTAAGGGATCCATCAGGTATTAGACCTGCATACTGGTACGAAGATGATGAGGTCTGTGTTGTCGCTTCTGAAAGACCAGTGATACAAACTGCTTTTAACTTAGTTGCAGACGACATCAAAGAACTTACTCCAGGTCATGCTCTAATTATTAAGAAAAACGGAGAAACTACTGAAACCTTAATCAATGAGCCACTAGAAAGAAAAGCTTGCTCCTTTGAAAGGGTTTATTTTTCTAGAGGAAACGATATTGAAATATATAAAGAACGAAAAAAACTAGGGAAAAATATTGTGCCTCAAGTTTTAGAGAAAATAGATTATGATTTAGATAATTCAGTCTTCTCCTTTATACCGAATACCGCAGAAGTATCTTTTTATGGACTTATAAAAGGTCTTGAAGACCATTTAAACGACAAAAAATACAAAGCTATTTTGGAACTAGGTGCAAATCCTTCACCAGAAAAACTTCAAGAAATCATATACCAAAGAGCAAGGATCGAAAAAATAGCAATTAAAGATGCTAAATTAAGAACATTCATTACTCAAGACGACTCTAGAGATGATTTAGTAGCACATGTATACGATATTGCTTACGGAAGTGTTAAGAGAAATGTAGATACGCTTGTTGTAATAGATGACTCCATTGTAAGAGGAACAACCTTAAAGCAAAGTATTTTAAGGATTTTAGATCGCTTAGATCCTGTTAAGATTGTTGTCGTATCTTCTGCACCTCAAATTCGTTTCCCGGATTGTTATGGTATTGACATGGCTAAAATGGGAGATTTTATTGCTTTTGATGCAACTATCTCTCTTCTAAAGGAAAACGGGAAAGAAAACATTATTCAAGAAGTATATGATAAATGTAAAAATCAAGTTCACCTTCCAAAAGAAGAAATCAAAAATTACGTTAAAGAAATCTATGAGCCATTTTCAGCAGAAGAAATTTCCGCTAAAATTTCTCAACTATTGACTCCTCCTTCAATAAATGCAAAAGTTGAAATTATTTATCAAACGATAGAAAACCTTCACGATGCTTGTCCAGATAATCTTGGAGATTGGTATTTCACAGGAGACTATCCTACACCTGGAGGAAACAGAGTAGTGAATAGAGCATTTATGAATTGGGTAGAAGGGAAAAATGAAAGAGCATATTAAGATTAATTTTTAATGATTAATTTTTAGGTTAATTGTTCAATGAAATAATATGAAGAAAAAAAATGCTTTATTTTTTTATGTATTAGGCGCATACGTTGTTCTTCAATTTATTTGGTGGGGATACCACTTGATTGAGTTAACTAAGGAATTGGATTCTCAACAATCGATTGTTTCCAATAGGGTTTTCATGATAATGAGTGAAGGATTTGTTTTCTTCACCATTTTACTACTTGGACTTTGGAAAGTTAGGACATCTATCAAAAAAGAATTAAAGTACTCTGTTAGACAAAATAATTTTCTATTATCCGTTACCCATGAACTTAAAACTCCTTTAGCTGCTAATAAATTATACCTTCAAACTATCCTTAAACGAGAACTAAGTGCGCATAAAAAAAAGGAATTAATTGAAAAAGCAATTGCGGAGAACCTTCGCCTAGAAGGCATGGTAGATAATATCTTGAATGCTTCACGTATTGAAAACGATGCTGTCCATTTCCATAAAGAAAAAATTAATTTAACATTACTATTAAAAGAAATAGCTAGCAGATTTAATAAAGTGCTTTCAAAAGAAGTTATTCAAACAGACTTACAGTCTGAAGTAAATATTGAAGGGGATCGTTTTATGATTGAAACTTCTATGAACAACCTATTAGAAAATGCTATTAAATATGCAGGCACTGAAAAATCTATTTATCTTTATTTGAAAGAAACAGAGGAAGATGAAATTATTTTTGGTGTAAAAGACCAAGGTATTGGCGTTCCTTTGGAATACCAAAAAGAAATATTTGAAAAATTTGTTCGTAATGAAAATGAGGAGACTAGGTCTCAAAAGGGAACTGGCTTAGGTCTTTTTATCACTGCTGAATTTATAAAAATACATGGTGGAACCATCTCTTACAGAGATAATTCACCAAAAGGTGCTAATTTTGAAATAATACTATAAAATGACTAAGAATTTTGGCTTAATCATCCTTGATGGATGGGGAATTGGAGATAAATCCAAATCAGATGCAGTTCATAATGCTCAAACTCCATTCATGGATAGCTTAATGAAAAATTATCCAAATGCGACTTTAAAAACAAGTGGAGAAGACGTTGGTTTACCAGATGGGCAGATGGGAAATTCAGAAGTTGGACACATGAACATTGGAGCAGGTCGAATAGTATACCAAGAATTAACTCGCATCAACAAATCAATAAGAGAGGGTGAATTTTATGAAAATGAAAAACTTCTTAATGCAATTCATACGGCTAAACAAAATAATGTAGCGCTTCATCTATTTGGTTTAGTTTCAAAAGGTGGCGTTCATAGTAACCAAGAACACATCTATGCAATTTGTGAATTAGCGAAACAAGAAGGGTTAGAAAATGTATTCATTCATGCCTTTACAGATGGTAGAGATTGTGATCCAAAAAGTGGTTTAGCTTTTGTTCAGGAATTAGAATCCGAATTAGTTAAAACTACTGGAAAAATTGCTTCTGTTATTGGTCGTTATTACGCTATGGATAGAGATAACCGTTGGGAAAGAGTCGCAAAAGCTTATCATGCAATGGTAAATGCTCAAGGAAATCAGTTCAACTCTGTAACTGAAGCAATTGAATCTTCCTATGCGAATAATATTACAGACGAATTTATAGAGGCAAGTATAATTACAGAAAATGGAAAGCCAATCACAACCATAAAAGATGGTGATGTTGCATTGTGTTTTAATTTTAGAACAGACCGCCCAAGAGAGATTTCTATTGCCTTAACGCAAAAAGATTTCCCTGAAAATGAAATGAAAAAATTAGACCTTTCATTTTATACGATGACTAACTACGATACTACATTCCAAAATGTAAATGTATTGTTTGAGAAAGATAATTTACAATACACCTTAGGCGAAGTATTATCTAAAGTAGACATGACTCAAGTTCGTATTGCTGAAACAGAAAAGTACCCTCACGTCACCTTCTTTTTTAACGGTGGTCGTGAAGAACCATTTAAAGATGAAAGTAGAATATTGGTGAACTCTCCAAAAGTTGCGACTTACGATTTACAGCCAGAAATGAGTGCTTTTGAAGTAAAAGATAAGATCGTTACTAAAATAAATAAAGATCAACCTAATTTCATTTGCTTAAATTTTGCTAATCCTGATATGGTAGGTCATACAGGAATATATGATTCAATTGTAAAAGCTGTAGAAACGGTTGACACTTGCTTAAAAGAGGTTGTAGAAACAGGACTAAAACATGGTTATGAATTTCTGGTAATTGCAGATCATGGTAATGCTGATTTTGTAGTAAATCCAGATGGGTCACCAAATACCGCTCATTCATTAAATCCAGTGCCAGTAGTTTTAGTTACGAATCAAAAAGAAGTTAAAATTAATGATGGAATTTTAGCCGATGTAGCTCCTACAATCTTGAGAAGACTTGGGGTTTCAACGCCAATGGAAATGACAGGTAAATCGTTGGTTTAAAAAATGAATTTCGCTACCCATATCCAAAACAAAGTTTCTTTATGGACCTTACTACTCCTTTCTATATTTATTTTTTCATATAGAAGTAATAACATTAATGAAAAGGAAATTTCTTGGGATGTTTTGGGGTATTACTTATACTTACCAGCGACTTTTATTCAAGAAGATCCACTATTAAATGATATATCCTGGCTAGAGAAAATAAATGAAGAAAAAGAATTAACGGACACACTTTATATGATTTCATCAAATGATGAAGGAGAGCCGATGTATTTTTTCTTGATGGGAACTGCAATACTTTATTTTCCCTTCTTCATTATTGGTCATATAATTGCATTATTTGGAGGCTTTCCAGTAGATGGATTTAGTATGCCTTATACCCTAGCAATATCTTATGGAGCAATACTTTACACTTTATTAGGTCTTTATTATTTCAGGAAAATACTACGCTATTTCTTTAGTGAAAACATTACAGCAATAGTATTGATGGTAATTGTGATTGGTACAAACTACGTCCATCACATGACTTTAAAAAATTTAGAAACCGTAAATTTCATTTTCACATTTGTTGCTATCTGTATTTGGAATACTATCAAATGGCACGAAAATTACAAAACGAAACATCTGCTTTATATTTGTTTGAGCATTACCATTCTTTGCCTCATCAAACCAACTGAAATCTTAATTGCATTTTTTCCAATATTTTACAACATCAATTCAAAACAAGAATTAATTGATAAATGGAAAAAATTGATAGTCAATAAGAAAGGTATTATCATTACAATTACAGCATGCCTTTTACTAGCACTACCTCAAATTAGTTATTGGTACATTAAAACAGGGCAAATTATATACGACAGTTATAAAAACCCTGGAGTTGGATTAGACCTAACAAGTCCACATATTTTCAATATCTTATTTAGTTTGAGAAAAGGGTGGCTGATATACACTCCTATACTGATTTTCTCATTGATTGGGTTTAAATATATGTATCAACAAAATAAAACCATTTTCAAAGCTAGTTTAATATATTTCGGTTTATCTTTTTACCTTATATCAAGTTGGACTGAATGGTGGTATGGAGCATCATTTTCCATAAGGCCCTTTATAGGATTATACCCTATATTAGGTATTAGTTTTGGTTACTTCCTACTCCACATTTCTGACAAAAAAAATACTTTAAAACTAGGAATTGGACTTGTTTTTCTAGCTTTAATATCCTTAAATCAATTTCAATGGTGGCAATTAAAAAACTACATATTAGATCCTTACCGAACTACTCCTGCATATTATTGGGCTACTTTTCTACAAACTACTGTTTCAGAAAAAGATAAAAAACTTCTACTGGTTGATCGAAACTTCTCTGGAATTAATTCTCTTGATGATAAAAAAAGTTATGCTTGTAGCCTAGACTTAAAAAAAGGACAACTAAACAAAATGTTAACTGAAAAAGAACAATTTTTCATGTTAATGCATAAAGAGTACCGAGAAATAACCAAAAAGGATCATTTTTGGATAGAAACAAAAGTTCAGGTTGAATCCAAAGATTCTTCGATTATTGAGAACACCTACCTCATCTCAACAATGGAACACAAAGGTGGTGCATACGGTTATTTCAGTTCTAGTTTCAAACATATTAAAGAAAATATTTACGAAGCAACACAAACATTTTTAAGTCCTCCAGTAAGAAACAAATCCGATAATTATAAGAACTACATCTGGAAAAACAACAGTGAAAAAATCGTCGTTAAAAGCTATAAATTAAAGGTTTACGAAAAGAAAAATTAATCTAAAATCAAGCAACGGCTAATAAAACTCATAATCCATAAAACGCAATATCTGAATAAAATTCGTCTCCACATCTCTTGTCAATAAAGAAGATAATAACTTTGTATCTACGTTATAAATAACCTGAATATCCGTTACGAACTTACCGTTTCTATAGATATGCTTTTCAATTAGGTTACCCAAATCATCATATTTGTATAACCATTCCTCAGCAAATTTACCATCGACATTAGATAAAGTTCTAATAGCAGACACTAAACCTTTTATGTTATACTCAAATTGTTTAGTGACCTTACTAGAAGTCATCTTTAATTTCTCAGTGATGTTCACTAAATAACCCAGTGAATCGTAATATTTTATTTCTTCTAGATAAGGTAGATTATAACTGTTAAAAACAGTCTTTTTTTGTTGATTAGGATAAGTATTGTATTTCATAGTCTCTTTGTTGATCACAAAAGACTTTTCTACTTCTTGATTGTCGTTTAAGATATCTCTCCTTGATTCAATTGTGATAATTCTTCCTAAAGAATCTAATGTATAGTGAACGGTTTGGTAACCTCCATGGTCTTTTTTTCGAACCAAAACTAAGCGGTTTTCTTTGTTGTATTCGTAAATGTTATGCACCGTATCTTTTGACCCATTATTATACCTTGTCTCAAAAGTAGAGCTTAAATGTCCTATCTCATCAAAAGAATACTCACAACGGTATGCTGTTTTTCGCATGATATCCCCCGCTTTTTTGAATGTATATTCGCCCTTTAAAGCTTTCAATTTATTATTTGAAATAAACGTTTCATTAAAAAATGGAACATCTGTAAAGGCATTACCAAATTGATTGTCCAGTATTTGGGCATTCAAGGATAATGTAAAAAACAATAAGATAAATACGATAATTTTCACGGCACAAAAGTAAAGGATAAATCAATTTAGACAAACTCTATACCAACAATTGTTTAAACAATTTTGAAAAACTTACTTAAGTCTTCCTGCTAACGTATTAAATTTTGTTATTACTACTTGACGAGTATCATCTTTACAATTATTAAGGTCTAAGGTAATTGGTTTCTCCTCATTTTTTATAGTCAATTCCACCTCAAACATTTTTACATTGATGTTTTCTATAGACTCAAAATTTATTATCTCTTTTTTGTGTTTCGGTATATTTAAAAACAACTTTTCATCTTGAAATTCAATAAAATAACGATTATTTTTAAAAGCAAAAAGTATTAAAAGGGTTGGACTTAATATTGCTAAAAGAATAGAGCTTCCTTCACCATTTTTCAGATAATTGACAAGTAAAAATAAAAATAGACAAAAAGAAAAAAGAGATAGAATTATAGTCACTTTATTTGTCCTTCTGTAAGTATAGAATTTATCCGCCATGCTTTTAATTTAATGATAGATTATAGCTAGAACACAAATTTAATTCTTTTTAGTAAAAATTAATTAAAAATTGATGGCTAATAACTTTTGAAAAAGTAATTTAAAACAAATGAATAGAATTGTACTTTCGTTTTATAAATTGATAATATATCAAAATGAAAAAAATTGGAATTTTTTGTGGTGGTTATTCTTCTGAATATGAAATATCTATTCAAAGTGCAACAACTATTCTAAACAACTTTCCTGATGGATATGATGTGTTTTTAATTACCGTAAAAAAAGAGCAATGGACCGCCCTTTACAAAGGAACAGAATCTATCATTGATCTAAACAACCTTGCTTTTAAATACCAAGGAGAAGGAATTATTTTAGATTATGGATTAGTTTATATACATGGAAACCCTGGTGAAAATGGAAAGCTTCAAGCATTTTTGGAAATGAAAGGTATTCCTTGTATCAACTCTGGGGCATTAGCTTCTGAACTTTCGTTTGATAAATGGTATTGCAACCAATTCTTAAAAGGATTTGGAATTCCTGTAGCAAAATCTATCTTCATGACAAGTATCGGACAGTTTTCAAATGAACACATCATTAGTGAACTAGGTTTACCAATATTCGTAAAACCATCTGATTCTGGTTCGAGTTATGGAATATCAAAAGTGAAAACAGCGCAAGATTTAACTCCTGCAATTGAAATAGCATTTAAAGAAGGTAGAACGATCTTATTAGAAGCTTTTTTAGATGGGACAGAAGTTACGTGTGCAGCATACAGAACAAAGGATGGAATTAAAACCCTTCCATTGACAGAAATATCAACAGAAAATGACTTTTTCGACTACAATGCAAAGTATAAAGGAGAAGCACAAGAAATTACACCTGCAAGAATCAGTGACGATCTAAGAGATATTGTTCAAAAACAAACCAAGTACATTTATGAGGTTTTACAATTACGCTCAATCTCAAGAATAGATTTTATGATTGTTAATAATACTCCTGTTGTAATTGAAGTCAACACCACACCAGGTTTTGCAAAGGCAAGTATTGCTCCACAAATGATAGCTTGTGAGGGAAAAACGATAAAAGAATTTTGGACAGAAATACTTGAAGAAGAAATAAGATAAAATTTTCAAGAATCAATTACTTATGATAGAGTTTAGACCTCTAAACAATTTATCTGTTTACCTAGATCGACTTATTCAAGGTCGTTTATGGTTAAAAGTTATCATTGGACTCGTATTAGGAGCTGCCTTTGGAATTATCTTAAACCCTTCATCAGGTTTTATTTCTAAAGAAAATGGACACTGGATAGCAGACTGGTTAGATTTACCCGGGCAAATTTTTATGCGCTTGATCCAAATGGTAATGATTCCATTAATTTTCACGTCCATTATTTCTGGTATAGTTAGTAATACTTCAGAAAATTTAAAAAACTTCGGTGTCAAACTTCTTTTATACTTTGTTTTCACAACTTCCATTGCAATTATCCTAGGGATACTTACAACACTAATTTTTAAACCGGGAAACTACATCTATAAACTCGGAGGCTTCCCTAACTCTAGTGGAAATAGTGATTCTATTGTTGAAGAAGGTAAAGTCAATTTAATCGACAATATTCCAAACGCTATCTCTAACTTAATCCCGAACAATCCACTAGAAACCCTTTTAACTGGAGAAATGCTAGGAATAGTGATTTTCACAATCATTATTGGTATTGCAATAACTCAATTAAAAGAAACTTCAGCAAGGCCAATAATCCGATTTAGCGAAGCCATTCAAAAAATTTGTATGATTGTCGTTTCTTGGGCAATGCGACTTGTACCTTATGCTGTTTTTGGATTAATTGCTGCATTAATATCTAGAATTGGAATTGAAATCTTTTTTGGGTTAGGTTATTATATGGGGGTTGTTGTTATCGGACTAATTCTGTTATTACTTTTTTATCTTGTTTTAATTTTAACGGTTACCAAAAATAATCCATTAACCTTTTTAAAAGCCATCAAAGAGCCTCAACTTTTAGCATTTTCTACTGCTAGTTCAGCTGCTGTAATGCCGCTTTCCATGAAAACTGCAGATGAAAAACTGGGGGTATCTTCCAATATTAGTGATTTTGTGATACCAGTAGGCGCAACAATCAATATGGATGGAACGGCACTTTTCCAGTGTGTTACAACAATATTTATGGCACAAGCTTACGGGATGGAGTTATCGATGATTAACTTAGTTCTAATAACAATCACTGTAGTCGCCGCATCTATTGGAACCCCTGCAATCCCGGGTGGTGGAGTTATCATATTAGCATCTGTTTTACAAAGTTCGGGAATTCCAGTAGATGGACTCATCGTAATCATAGGAATAGATAGGATTTTAGGAATGTTCCGAACCGTTGTAAATGTTACAGGTGATCTAACAGCCTGTTTAATATTTGATAAATTCTTTGGTGAAAAATAGCTTTTCATTATTTAAATTTCTTTTTGGCACTTCTTTTGTTTTAAATATTAAAGACAACAATATTTTTTAATATTAACTAAAGAAAAAAACATGAAAAAAAGTAAACAAATATTAGCATTTCTATTCTTATTGTCGAGCACCATATCTTTTGGACAAAATAAAAAAACGGAAAAATCTCCTGAATTAATCGCTAGAAAACAGGTTGATAAAATGGAGGTAAAATACAAGCTTACAAAAGAACAAAAAGAAAGTATTTACCTTTTAAGAGTTGAAGAAATAGAAACAATTAGAAAGCAAAAATCAAATCCAGAACTAGAAAACGAAGAGGTAAAAGAAATGATAAAAAAACATAAAGAGGAACTTAAAAATATTTTAACTGACCAACAACTAGAACAAATCAAAAATGAAAAAGCAATAAGGAAAAAAGAACACCATCAAAAAGAAATAATAGAAAAAGAATACAAAAAATAAAACCTTAAAAAAGCTATCAAAAACCAAGATAGCTTTTTTCTTTTGTAATTCAGTGATTTGGAATTATCTTTACATCATGAAGACAAAAGTTGAAATTCTAGCTCCTGCTAAAAACTTATTACAAGGAATGCTTGCAATAAACTCTGGAGCCGATGCTGTTTATATAGGAGCGCCTCAATATGGAGCTCGATCAAATGCCACGAACTCTCTTGAAGATATTGCTGAATTAGTTGAATATGCGCACTTATTCAAAGCACAAGTTTTCGTAGTGATTAATACTATTTTATACGACGATGAATTAGAGGATTGCAGAAAACTAATTTATCAACTTTATGACATAAAAGTAGATGCCCTTATCGTTCAAGACATGGCTATACTTGAAATGGAATTACCTCCAATCGTCTTACATGCAAGTACTCAAGCAAACAATAGAGATCCTAAACACGTAAAATTCTTAAAAGATGCAGGTATACGACGAGTTGTTTTGGCTAGGGAACTAAATTTAAGTCAAATAAAAGAAATTCATGAATCTTCAGATGTAGAGTTAGAATTCTTTGTTTCTGGTGCTCTCTGCGTTTCTTTTAGCGGAAACTGCTATATGAGTGTTGCTAATGGTGAACGAAGCGCTAATAGAGGTTCTTGTGCACAAAATTGTCGTTTACCATACAATCTAATTGATGGTGAAGGCAAGACTTTAATTTCAAACAGTCACCTACTTTCTATCAAAGATTTAGATTTAAGTGATCAACTTCCTAACTTAATTGAAGCCGGAGTAACTTCTTTTAAGATTGAAGGAAGGTTAAAAGATATTGTCTATGTAAAGAACAATGTTTCCTACTTAAGACAAAGGCTGGATGGATTTCTAGAAAACAATGATGAATATACAAAAGCTTCTTCTGGCAGGGTTCTTTTCAACTTTGAACCAAAAATGGATAGAAGTTTTAATAGAGGATATACAGATTATTTTGTCAACCAACGAATTGCAAAAATTGGTTCTTGGGAAAGTCCTAAATCAAGAGGTCAATACATTGGAAAAATTGAAGAAGCAAACGGTAAAGGCTACATTATTGAAAATGGCGATCAACTAAACAATGGAGATGGTTTGTATTTTCTAAACGAAAACCATGAAGCGGATGGAATACAAGTAAATGTTGTATTAAACAAGCATATTATACCTAACACTTACAAAGAAATAAAAGTAGGAACAGAAATTTACCGTAATTCTGATGCTTCCTTCAACAAACTGGTAGAACGTGATGACAGTACTGTTCGAAAAATAGGTCTACACCTTGAAATGAACGAAACAGATACTGGATTTCAACTAATTGCAACGGATGAAGATGGTCACACTAGTGCTGCTGAAATAGAAATAGAGAAAGAAACAGCAACTAAAGCAGAAAGTGTTATTCCGAACATTGAAAAGAATCTTTCAAAAACAGGTAACACCCCTTTTATAGTTGATGATTTAAAAATTAACTTCTCTAAAAACTGGTTCTTACAAGCATCAAAAATTAATGACCTGAGACGTTCTGTTTTAGAATCGTTAATTACCATTAGGGTTAATGAGTATAAAGTTGAAGAATTTCAGATTACCAAAACAGATCACCCTTACCCTGTTAAAGAATTAGATTTTACCTATAATGTCTCCAATAAACTAGCTCGTTCTTTTTATGAAAGGCATGGTGTTACAGAAATAGAAAAAGCTTTTGAGTTACAGTGGGAACCAGGTAAATCAAGGGTAATGACAACAAAGTATTGTGTGAAATACGAACTTGGAAAATGTCCGAAATTTCAAAAAGATACCATGGGACAAAAAGTTGTCGAACCTCTTACCTTAAAACATGGTGAAACAGAATATAAATTGAAATTCAATTGTAAACCATGCGAGATGGAGATATGGGAAAAAGATGCCGAATTAGAATTTGAGGAAGAATAACACTCTTTTACATATGAAAGTTTCTTTAATAGTAACCTTTAGTTTATTTATATACTCGCTTTCTATTGCTCAATATTGCACTAACGATAATCGATTTACAGAAAAGGAATATTTTTCAATTAGTCAAATAGACTCTACTTTTGACTTGTCTTATGGAAATGCTATAGACTGGCAAAATACAAATGAAGATTTAAAATTAGACATCTATTATCCATCTTTAAATGAAGACAACCTAGCTAAAAGGCCTTTTCTTTTAATTATTCACGGAGGCTCTTTTTTAATCGGGGATAAATCTGATTGGAGATTGGTATGTAGGGAGTTTGCTAAAAGAGGTTTTGTTGTGGCTACAATAAATTACAGGCTTGGCTATGATACTAATGACACTAATGGACTTAATAAAGCGATTTATAGAGCTCATCAAGATGCTAACACATCCTTAAGGTATATCGTGGAGAATAAAGACCTCTACAAAATTGACACTTCAGCTATTCTAATTGGTGGAGGAAGTGCAGGAGCTTTTACAGCTTTGAATGTACAATACCTTTCAGAACAAGAATGGAACATTACTACTTCAGGTATTTCTTCGACTCTTGGAAGTTTAAACAATTCAGGTAATTCATTTACACATGACTTTACAGTAAAAGCAATTTTTAATAATTGGGGGCTTACAGTTGGGCAGTTTATTCAACCGTCAGAAATGCTACCTATGATTTCTTTTCATGGTGAATTAGACAATATTGTAGATATAGACATTAATACAAATGGCTTGTATGGCTCAAGAAAAATTCATCAAGAACTTCTAAACAATAACATTTGCAGCGATTTAACTGTAAAAACAGATGGAGGACACGGAATATACACGGATAAAGCAGGTTCGCAATTCAGAGTTGGAAGGGCTAGTTGCTTCTTCAAAAGCGTATTTTGCAATAATTGTTCTGATTTCTACTCTACAGAGTATATAGAAGCTAGTTGTTCAGAAACAAATTCACTTGTAGAAAATAGTGAATCAAAGCACTATGCCATATTTCCAAATCCTTTTAATTCTAGCCTTAACATTAGCAACCTTAATGGAGATGAAGGTATTGACCTTTCAAATATCATGGGACAAAAGGTGTATTCGGGTTCTAATATACCTGAAGTTAACTTTAAAGAATTAAACAATGGAATATACTTTTTGACTATTTCAAGTCAAAACAATAAGGAAACATTTAAATTGATTAAAGAATAACCCCTTTAATTACAATCAATTAAGAGAAGCTTGATCTTGTAACTTTTGAATTACGATATCACTCAAAACTAAATGAGAAGCTAATGCTAATTGAGAATAGTTTTGAGAACTATTACCAAAACTAGCTGCTTTTGTTCTCCACATTTCAGTTATAAGTTTCTGACCTCCTTTTGTAGGATTAATTTTAGCTACAACCGCTTTCACATTGTATGCTCCTGCATGATAAACATGGAGAACGAATAATCTAAACCACATATCTTTCTCATTATAAGTAATATTATGTGCATCTAAAATTTTCTTAGCTTCTGGAATACAAATACGACTGATTAGTCTAGCAGATCCCATTGCAGACTTATCAAAATCTGTTCGTTCATCTACATATTTATTTACAACTAGACCTTGAGACCTTGCTACACCAGGCATTAATTGAAACGCACCATAAGCACCAACATGCGACCTTTTAAGCTGTCCTGGACTTTCAATTAATAAAATCGCTTGTGCAAACCAAGGATCAACACCATGCGAAACAAAAGCTTTTCTTCCTTTTAATAAACTTGGGTATACATCATCAAATCGGTAGAAATCATTTTTACCAGTAGTTACATTAATCTGTGTGTTTTCTGCAAGTTTATATGCTTTTCTTAAACTGTCTTTATACTCCTGTTTTTCATCAGGAGTTTGGTCCATCCAGTCATCAAAAAGCTTTCTTTCTAATACCGTTCTGTCTTCAGCTATGTTTATTAAACAAGAATCTGGAGAAAGCAACATTATTTCTTTCCAAAATAAAGGTTGTGGT
>Ga0228635_1000449_pt1 | contig 25148 bp, 25 predicted proteins | sample 44DmetaG_FD_182699 | JGI IMG/M metagenome (GOLD analysis project Ga0228635, IMG submission 182699) | Seawater microbial communities from Monterey Bay, California, United States - 44D | ecosystem: Environmental > Aquatic > Marine > Coastal | place: USA: California | collected 2016-09-30 | reverse complement strand
TCACTTAAAGCTTCACAGAAATGTGAGGCTTTTTTGTTGGTTAAAACTCAGTAGGAGTAGGGGGTTAACAAACTAATTCCTTTTCTTTAAAACACTTAACGTTTTGTAAATTTAAGTTTTTATTTTAATAATAATTGAAATTTTGACACACAATTGGCACACATTTGACACACTTTAAAAGAAATTAATTGTTTCAATTCTAGTTTTTGCAAAACTGAATAGCTAAGGAAGAAAAAATAGATGTAATATGAATTGTTATTAAGTCTAGTAATGGAGTCTTATAAATTCAACTTATATCCAATAGTAATTTATCGTGATTTGAATGTTTAGGATGTTGAGTATTCCGATTAAGTGAATTCAAGATATTACTAATTGGTCAATGAAAACTTATAAATAATGTTTCCTTTTTGAACAGATGGAGCATTTGGGTCTGGATTCCAAGTAGTTCTTAATGCTGCTTCTCTTGCTGGTTTTAATAGACAATTAGCAGAATTTGTAGTTCCTTTTACGCCCGACACTGCCTTAAGAACTGTTCCATATTTATCAACCTCAATACTAACTACAACTGTCCCTTCTTCTTCACAGTTGGGTTGTTCTATTGGTTTACTTAGAGCATTTCTTCCAGCTAGATTATAATTTCCACCTCCTACTTTATTAGAATTTAAATTGTATTTTGAAGCATTTAATTCCATTTGTTTCTTCCTTTTATCAACTTTTTTATAATCCCCATCAAAAGTACTCGTAATCATACCCCATCCGTCTTTGATTGCAAACCCTATCGTAAAGTTACCTTTATCCTCTGAACATTTATAGGTTACAAAGTCAAGTTCATTTTGTCTTCTCTCTATCTTGTTGTAGGTGCATTTAGTTTTTATTTCGTCCACTATTTCATCGTATAAAGTATTATCCATTGTAATAGTTTTTCCTAATAAACTATATTGCTTAGAGATAGTAAACATAAATGTATTTGTGCCTTTGAAATAAGCTAAAGCTCTCTCTATAATGTCCTCTTCGCCCTCTTCCTTAACGATATTGTAGGCATATAAAACTTTTGAATCATCCTCCTCATAAAGCTCATATCCTTTTTCAATAGCTACTCTCTTAAAATCATCAATAGAATTAACAGACACAACATTCTTGAAAGACTGACTGAATGAAACAAATGGGATAAATAATAATAGTAATAGTTTTTTCATATTAATTAATTTTTAACTCAAATATAAATAATTTCCAACAACCTTAATTACTGCAAATATTTTGTAATTCGTTGAGAATTGGTGTTTTTATAGTGGTGTGGTATGAACTTCTTAAACGACTTAATCAATTACAAGAAGCTAAGTGATTAACCAAATTAATTCCAAATTAAGATTTCTAGTTTTATATCTAATTATCTTTCTATCTATTCATCTCTTTATTTTTATATCTATTTATCTATTTATCTATTTTTATTTATGGTTGAAGGGGGGCTAAAACAAAAACACCTAATTATCAATAAGTTAAGTGTTATTTGTGGTATATTTTTTGCATTTTTTTTACTAATGTTTTTATTATATTTGATAAAAAACTATAATGAAAAAGATTATCATATTATTTATAATGATACTATCTACAGTGTCATATTCTCAAACAGCAATTACAGACGATAATTTTCTTACAGCAATAAACAATTGTTTAACTACCAATCCAATAGATGGTTTATGTACAAATAGTGAATATGGAGCAATGCCAGATTGGGATGTAAGCCAAGTAACAGATATGAGTGATGCATTTAAAAATAAATCAGATTTCAATGGAGATATTAGTACTTGGAATGTGAGTAGTGTAACTGATATGTCTCAAATGTTTGCCTATGCTTCATCAGTTAACCAAGACATTGGTAGTTGGGATGTAGGTAGCGTAACTGATATGCGTGCTATGTTTGGTTCAGCAATTGCTTTCAATCAAGATATCAGTTCTTGGGATGTGAGTAATGTGAGTGATATGAGTTATATGTTTTCTGGGACAACTGCTTTTAATAATTTTTTAAACTCTTGGGATGTGAGTAACGTGACTGATATGAATTGGATGTTTTGGTATGCAACTGCTTTCAACCAACCAATTGGAAATTGGGATGTGAGTAGTGTGTCTTATATGTTTGCTATGTTTAATAGTGCATATGATTTTAATCAAGATATTTCTAATTGGGATATAAGTAGTGTAACCGATATGTCAGAAATGTTTTTTGATGCAACTTCTTTTAATCAAAATATATCCAATTGGTGCGTTACAAATATTGATTCAGAACCAACTGATTTTAGTCTTAACTCACCATTATCTCAAAGCAATATGCCTGTTTGGGGCACTTGTCCAAATGCCCCAACCCCAATTACAGATTCTAATTTTCAGGATGCTATAAACACTTGTTTAACAACCAATCCAGTAGATGGTTTATGTTCAAATAGTGAGTATGGTGCAATGCCAGATTGGGATGTTAGTAATGTGACAATTATGCAACAAGCTTTTTTTTATAAAGAAAATTTCAATGGAGATATTAGTTCTTGGAATGTGAGTAGTGTGAATGATATGTCAAAAATGTTTTTTGTTGCAACATCTTTTAATCAAGATGTTGGAGATTGGGATGTGAGTAATGTGAGTGATATGTCAGATATGTTTGGGTATGCCAATACTTTCAATCAAGACATAAGCTCTTGGGATGTAAGTAACGTGGTTGATATGTCTGGAATGTTTCAATTTACAATGTCTTTCAACCAGCCTATTGGTTCTTGGGATTTAAGTAGTGTTACTAATATGAATGGGGTATTTGGTGTAGCAACTTCTTTTAATCAAGATATAAGTTCTTGGGATGTGAGTAATGTAGATTCAATGGATAATATGTTTGCAGGAACATCAGCTTTTAATCAAGATATCAGCTCTTGGGATGTGAGTCGTGTGACTAGTATGAGAGAGATGTTTTATAATACTGATTCATTCAATCAACCATTAAATGATTGGGAAGTGAGTAATGTAACTAATATGGACGGCTTGTTTTATGATGCAACTTCCTTTAATCAAGATATATCAAGTTGGTGTGTTACAAATATTGTTTCAGAACCAACTGATTTTAGTACCGATTCTCCATTGTCTGATAGTAATAAACCTCTTTGGGGTACTTGTCCAAATGCCCCAACCCCAATTACAGATGCTAATTTTTATTCTGCAGTAAACACTTGTTTATCTACTAATCCAGTAGATGGTTTGTGTACTAATAGTGAATATGGTGCAATGCCAGATTGGAATGTTAGTAACGTGACTAATATGGGTGGTGCATTTGCTCAAGATGACGATTTTAATGCAGATATTAGTAATTGGGATGTGAGTAATGTAACTGATATGTCTGGGATGTTTTACTATAATTTAGCTTTTAATCAAGATATAAGTGCTTGGAATGTGAGTAAGGTTACATCAATATATAGAATGTTTGGAGATGCATCAATTTTTAATCAAGATATCAGCTCTTGGGATGTTAGTAGTGTAAATTATATGTCAGAAATGTTTGCAGGGGCAACATCTTTCAACCAAGACATTGGGACTTGGGATGTGAGTAATGTAATTGATATGTCTTATATGTATAGAAGTGCAACTGCTTTCAATCAAGACATTGGTTCCTGGGATGTGAGTAGTGTGTCTAATATGTCTTATATGTTTAGAAGTGCAACTGCTTTCAATCAAGATATATCAAGTTGGTGTGTTACAAATATTGTTTCAGAACCAACTGAATTTAGTACTAATTCTCCATTGTCTGAAAGTAATAAACCAGTCTGGGGTAATTGCCCAAGTTCCTTAACCCCTATTACAGATGGTAATTTTTATTCTGCAATAGATACTTGTTTGTCTTCTAATCCATTAGATGGTTTGTGTTCAAATAGTGAATATGGTGATATGCCAGATTGGGATGTGAGTAATGTTACTAATATGTCTAATGCATTTGCTGAAAAGATTAATTTTAATGCAGACATTAGTAATTGGGATGTGAGTAGTGTGACTAATATGTCTCAAATGTTTTACTATAATTTTGCTTTTAACCAAGATATAAGTGCTTGGGATGTGAGTAACGTGGTTGATATGTCTAGAATGTTTCAAGAAGCAAGAGAATTCAATCAAGACATAAGTGCTTGGGATGTGAGTAGTGTGACTGATATGTCTAATATGTTTGGCTATGCCAATACTTTCAATCAAGACATAAGTTCTTGGGATGTGAGTAGTGTGACTGATATGGGAGGTATGTTTTATTTCGCATTTGATTTTAATCAAGATATATCAAGTTGGTGTGTAATAAATATTCTTTCAGAACCTGAGAATTTTAGTATCGAATCTCCATTGTCTGAAAGTAATATACCTGTTTGGGGCACTTGTCCAATTACAGACGCTAATTTTTTAACTGCAGTAGGCACTTGTTTATCTACTAATCCAGTAGATGGTTTGTGTACAAATAGTGATTATGGTGCAATGCCAGATTGGGATGTGAGTAGTGTGACTGATATGTCTTATGCATTTGTTGAAGATATTGATTTTAATGCAGATATTAGTAATTGGGATGTGAGTAATGTGACTTCGATGTCTAATATGTTTTTCTATAATTTAGCTTTTAACCAAGATATAAGTGGATGGAATACTAGTAATGTGACTGATATGTATTTTATGCTTGGAGATGCATCAATTTTTAATCAAGATATCAGTTCTTGGGATGTGAGTAATGTGACAACAATGCAAGGGATGTTTCAAAGTGCTTCTTCTTTCAATCAAGACATTGGTTCTTGGGATGTGAGTAACGTGACAAGAATGGATAATATGTTTTTAGGAACATCCGCTTTTAATCAAGACATTGGTTCTTGGGATGTGAGCAGTGTGACTAATATGTTTCAAATGTTTTTTGATGCAACTTCCTTTAATCAAAATATATCCAGTTGGTGTGTTACAAATATTGTTTCAGAACCAACTGATTTTAGTACCGATTCTCCATTGTCTGATAGTAATAAACCAGTCTGGGGTACTTGTCCAACTGCCCTTACAAATTCTACTCTTGCGCAAGCAGTAAATGAATGTTTATCGACTAATCCAGAAAATGGAATGTGTACAAATAATGAATTCGGTGCTATGCCAGATTGGGATGTAAGCAATGTGACTGATATGTCTTATGTATTTGATGGAGTATCCGATTTCAATTCAGATATCAGTTCTTGGGATGTTAGTAATGTGACTGATATGAGTTATATGTTTAGAAGTGCAACATCTTTTAATCAAAATATATCAAATTGGTGTGTTACAAATATTACTTCAGAACCAACTGAATTTAGTATTAATTCATCATTAATCGAAAGTAATAAGCCAGTTTGGGGTTCTTGTCCAACTGCTAGTTTAGATGACCAAAACCAATTAGACATTTCAATCTATCCAAACCCTTCATCAGATATGGTTTACATAGATGGTAATTACACTCAATTGAAAGTAGTTGTGTATGATATACTTGGGAAACAAGTAATAAACAAGTCTATTACAAACAGCATAGATATTAGCCAATTAGAAAAAGGAGTATACATATTGCAACTTTCTGATGGTGCTAAACTAACTACACAAAGAATTATAAAAAATTAAATAAGAAATACCTTAAAATACAACCCTTACATAAATGTAGGGGTTTTTTTACATTTTTTTATATACTTAATCTTGGTTTTATAGCATTTTCGTAGGCTTTTATTTTATACTCTGGTAGTTCTCCTTTCCTTTTAAGAAAATCTACAAACTTAATTTGTTCGAATCTAGACATATTTAAATAAGATTCTCCTAATTTAACCTCTTCAACTTCTTCTTCAACATCTTCTTGTTGTTTTTTACGATAGTTTTCAGCTCTTTTCTTGCCTCCTTTTGCACCATTTATTTTATGCTTACTAAGCGCCTCTATATCTTCTTTTAATCTATTTAAACCTATCATTTCAATTCCATCCTCATCAGTGTAAAAGTCAAATAGCTTGTAGTCATTTATGACTCTTCCTAGCTTAGCCTTGATGTTCTTTTTTGTATATCCTAGCATTAAGCATATATCATTAAAATCATATTCTTGAAACCCTCCAACTACGTGAAGAGTGTCAGCTAGATGCATATATAATCCATAGGCTTCTATTCCTTCTTTATGAATCATTAATGACATTTTTGGTGTTGTAATTAAATTACTTGGATGTTTATACCAAAGGCTATAAATTTCATTTCTCATTGTTATTTATTTATGATTAATACTCTCTCATATTGCTTCTCAAAGCTAGAAATTAATAAATAGTTTTTTAACAAAAAAAAATCAGTTTTTGTAATATTTTGTAGAAAAAAATGTGGAGTTTTATCTTTATAAATGATAATTAAAAAATAATAATTTATGACTGTTATAATTAAAGGTATTGGTAATGTTGAATTTGCAGTTGTATTATACAATTTAATCAAAATATATAATCAATTATCAAAAGGGGATATTGTAAAAAAGAAGCTAAAAGAATCAGCACACACTATCTTAAGGAAGTGGTGTGATTTACAAACACCTCTTTTGTATTCTGAGATGGCTCTTCAACTTATCGACAAACAGGATGTGAATTTTTTTGGTGGAAAAATAACAGAGACAGAGTTTCCGTTTTTATTTTGGAAAGACAGAAATTATTGTGGAAAAGATGAAAAGGGTAGAAGTAAATTAGTATATGAGCATACTACACCTATTTCTCAATTTTTTATTGAATTATGTAAAACTAAAACACAAGGAGAGATTGAAGAAAAGCTAAATGATTATTCTGGAGTATGTTGGATAACTCGAGAAGAAGATGATATACTAACCAAAAAATTTAGAACAAAAAGACCTAACGGATGGAGAGAATGCTATAAAGAATGTGGAATCATTGTTGAAAATTTATAAACCATAGGCTTATCTTCTTCTTTCAGTTCAGCTATTTCTAAACTCTTCAATAGGTTAAACTTCCATTTGTTATATTTGGTTTATGGAAAAATTAGAAAAACTCATATACTCAGTAAAACATTTACCTCAAATACTATACTTTGGCTCTGTTGGATTGATTGGATATGACATTTATTGTAATGTAATTAATGATACAGAATTTATTCCTGACTTACTTATGCTGCCTTTTACTTTTTTCTTTTTCTATATGTCATATTTAGCTATGAAAAACTACAAGTCAAAAAAAGAATTTGGAGGTAAGAATAAATCATAGTTTATGAAAAAGCACAAATTTGGACAGGGTTTTGACAAGTTTAGCAGAAAACAATTAAGTATCTATTATTTTTGTTTAAGATTTTTAGTAGGTTTTATTTGTATGCTTGCACTTGCTTAAACCTTAGGCATATCTTCTTATTTCAATTCAGCTATTTCTAAACCCCGTAAATAGGTAACACTTATATTTATTATCTTTGTGTTGTGAAAGAATCTAAAATATACTTGGGAGCAGGAATAGGCTTAATTGCTGGGATTATAATTGGTAGTGCCACAAATAATATTGGCTTATGTATTGCATTAGGTTTATGTTTTGGTGCAGGTATTGGTAGTATTTTTAAAAACTACAACAAACCTACACCATAGGCATATCTTCTTCCTTCAGTTCAGCTATTTCTAATCCTCTTAAATAGGTTAGACTTACATTTATTGATGAATGTCCCATAGCTTTCTGTAGCTTGGTTATAGAACCTGTTCTTTTAAATATTTCTATAGCACCTGAGTGTCTAAATGAGTATAGCGTTTGTCCTTGAAAGAATTATTTATTCAATCGTAAAGTCTGGAACCATCCAATAATCTCCAACATTGATAATCGTATTTAAACCTGTTTTTAACGAACCAACATAACTCTCGGTGGAAGACCATCCATAAGGAGTATGAACTGGGAAACTACTTGGTTGAAGTGTAACACTTCGTTGCTGACCTTCCTCTGGCATCACATAAATATAAATTACATCACCAAAACAACAGTTTTCTGGCCCATCGGGGAAAACTAATGTTGTATTGTTAGCCTTAATAAATAAAAACGAATTAGGCTCAAGCTGATAGGTTGTATTGTCATTCCAAACCTGGTAATTATCCCACCCATTAAAATTCATCAAGCCCTGGGTGTTTGATAAACCATTACCACTATTCTCTGCATATAAAGCATAAGGAACACTCAAAAATTGTGTTGTACCCATAGCGATATAACCATTCCCTGTGTCAAGCTCAGTACTCAGGTAATAGCTTTCTAAAGACCAATCTAATTCTGAAAAAACCCCAGACTCAGCATCTCCTTGTCCAATAACAAGCGTTACTTGTCCTAATTCATCTGTAGTTACCGATTGGACCTCTACGTAACTAGGATTTGCTGTTTGTGGTGAAGCTAAAATATAAAATTTAAAAGAGACGTCTTGATTCATCAATAAATCACCATTTGAATTTCTTACAGTAGCTTGATAGTTAAATCCTTGTGGGGCTTGTGCATTTATATTGAGAATTATAACAAGTAAAAAAATTAATGCAATACACTTTTTCATAGCTTTATAATTTTATATGTATTTGTTTTTTTTATTTCACCCGTCATTATTGTTAAAAGATAAATACCTTTTGGGAATTGGCTAGTATTGATTGGATTTTTCTTTTGAACTTTACCTTTAAATATGTTTTTTCCTGTAACATCTGTTAGATAAATATCAAATTTAGTTTCTGTTGGATGGGAAATATAGAGTAACTCATTAACTGGGTTTGGATACACCTTTAACTTGACTTCTATGATTAGTGATTGCACACTAAGAGTTTCTAGATTTAATGATGGGTAATACCCATTTCCTAATTGTAAGCTACCATCTTCATCAGTCATAGAACCAACTAGAACTTCACCTAAAACAGAACTTAATTTAATTGTATTATTAGAATAATTAGAACCTAAAGATGAGATAACTTGTTTAGAGATAATTTGAGCCTTAATCGAAACAGTAAAGATAAATAGAGTTAATAATAAAATTAGTTTTTTCATAACTGGACAGCTCATTCAAAGATAGGTAAAATAATACCAAAAAAAACGTGTAGATTAGCACAGTTTCAAACCCTAGGCATATCTTCTTCTTTTAATTCAGCTATTTCTAAACCTCTTAAATATGTTAAACTAACATTTATTGATGAATGACCCATAGCTTTCTGTAGCTTGGTAATAGAGCCTGTTCTTTTAAATATTTCTATAGCTCCAGAGTGTCTAAATGAGTAAAGCGTTTGTCCTTGTTCAAGCACGTTAGATTGTCTCTTAAAACGACTCCAAAGGGTCTTAAAATAGTCTTGATTTAAAGGTTGAGGTCTTCCAGAAAAGATATTATGATGAGGTTCTCCTTTTACAAGTAATTGTCTAACATAAGATGGTACAGGAACAATTCTATTCCTTCCAGATTTATTTCTATTTCCTGATAAATGAATGTATTTAAGGTTATCTGAAAAGTCAGACCAAGTAAGTTCTCTTATCTCACGATGAGGTCTTAAAAGACATCCATAGGTCATCAAACAGCATAAGTAAAGTTGTTTGTTGTATGCTTTAATAGCTTCAAGTATTTCATTGATATTATCAAAGGGCTTGTGCATTTGAGCATTCGTTCTTTTTGACTTTATTCTTTGCATTGGATTGGATGTCATTCCTATTTTTCTTGCTTCATTTATCAACGAACATAACCTCAATCTATATGTGTTATAGGAACTTTCTGAATTGTATTTATTTAATACTGTTTCTATATGCAGAGGTTGAATAGGGGAGTCTTTCAGTTCTTCAATAAGTTTGATAAATATAAACTTTAACATCTCTTTATATTTCTTGGTATAGTTTTCTTTGAATTTGTTTCTTAGAGCCACTGTTAAGTAATCTTTATCTGTCATATTAGGTTTTATGAGATTGGATACTTTAAGTTGCTCAAAGGTTAAGCCACTAATTAAAAACTGATATACTTCTGATGCTAATAGATTACCAATTCTAAGACGTTCAGAAACAGGGTAGGAGTTGGGATAGATTTCGACATTTATTTTAGACCCATTAAACAATCGATACCGTTTGTTGTTTTGATAAAATGTTACATAAACTCTACTTTCAGAATTTACTTTTACTTTTGGATAATTTGCTTTCATTTGGCACACTTTTGACACATTAAATATTAATTAATGGTTAAGTGTTTGATAATGAGTAGCTCAGCTGGATAGAGCACCTCCTTTCTAAGGAGGCGGTCATAGGTTCGAATCCTATCGGGCTCACTTAAAGCTTCACAGAAATGTGAGGCTTTTTTGTTGCTTTAAACTCAGTAGGAGTAAGGGTTGATAACAATTCATACTTTTCTTAAAAACACTTAACACACTTGTAAATCTAAGTATTAATTTTATTGTAATTTTTGACGCACATTTGGCACACATTTAATTTTTTACAGATTTATTACTAATAAATTAAATGTTGAAGACAACTTTAATCTACAAATCAAAAAAAACGTAAATCACAGACAATTCTTTTTTCTTTAATTAAGCTATTTTTCAGCCTATTATACAGTAGATTTACATTTATTATATTTGACTAAATAAACAATATGAAAAAATACCTACTTAAATACTCCTTCGAATTTTTAGTGATAGTAATGGGTATATCAGTTTCTTTTTGGTTGAATAATTGGAATGAAAGTATTAAGAAAACAAGTTTAGAAAAAAAATTTATAGCAAGTGTAAAAGATGATCTCAAGCAAGATAAAGAATTTATAAAGCTGGTTATTAATGGTATGGATCCAAAAATTCAAGTATATCACACATTGATTAATGAAATGGATGATTTATACTTTGGTAACAGAAAATCCCTTGATTCTTTATTTGGTATCTATTCAAAAAGTCAAAGGACATTTTATCCAATATTTGGTTCTTATGAGTCTGCAGTTTCAGGAAATCAAATAACTGTATTTAATAATAAAAAATTAATTCAGAAGATTATAAAACTCTATAATTCAAGATATGATCGATTAAAAGATAATAGTAGAATTACAGATGAAAGATGGGATTTTTTTACAAAAAAATATAGTGGTCAATTTAGACAGTTAAGGTTTACGGATATGGAAACTAAACAGCGATCTGAATTTCTGAATGATATGCACTATCATTTTGCTCAATTAAGATTTTATAAATCGCAATTAAAAACTACGTTAAATGAAATAGATGAAATATTAAATGAATAATATTAAATTTTAGACAACTCCTCCTGTTTTAATTCTACTATTTCTATTTCACATAAAATAGTTACATTTAAAAAATGAAAAAGAAACTTATAAAGTATAGTTTAGAATTTCTGGTTATTTTTTTAGGGATTTCCTTGTCATTTATTATAAATAATTGGAATGAAAATAAAAAAAGAAAGATAGTAGAGATTAAACATCTTAAAGAATTAAAAAGTGACATAACAGAGACGCTAAAAGAGGCTAAGTCTGATGAAAAATTAAATATTTTAGACATACAGAGTTCTAACTATTTACAAGATTTTTTCTTTCAAAATATACCTTACAACGATTCTCTTTCCTATCACTTTTACAGAACTACACAGCATTATCAAATGTATCCAAAAACAAGTGCTTTAGAATCTATAAAATCTATTGGTTTAGATATTATATCTAATGATAGTATAAGGCTTAGAGTCACAGATTTTTATCAAGTTCATATCCAAAATTTAGTAGATGTAGGAAGAGTCTCACAAGGTCAAACAAATTTTGCTAATTCACTTTGGCCATATTTTGAAAACCATTTTAAACCAATAAATAAGTCTATAAGAAAAGACAATGATTGGTATAGTGATACTATCTATGCGAAGTATCCACCAAAAAAATGGCAGGTATTAGATGTTGTAAAACTTCAAAAAGATTATAAACTACAGTTATTACTAGATAAGAAGATGTTAGACCGTCAGGGATCAGTTGCATATTCTAATAGAGTGTTAATTAAAGGGGAGGAACTACTCAAATTAATTAGTAAGGAACTTATGAAATACGATAATTAAAATTTTTACAGTTAATTTTTTTAATAAACTCAAACCACGTAAATAGGTTAAACTTACGTTTGTAGATTTAAAGCTTCACAGAAATGTGAGGCTTTTTTGTTGGTTAAAACTCAGTAGGAGTAGGGGGTTAACAAACTAATTCCTTTTCTTTAAAACACTTAACGTTTTGTAAATTTAAGTTATTCTTAAATATAACTAAAACTCAAAAAGTCAAATATCTTTTCACTTAAAATCCATTATACGAGTAGAAAATTTAAAAAATAGTCCTTTAAGGTATATATTAAACTTCTTTATATTTGTTAGCCAATCTAATAAACCCTTGCTATGAAAAAACTTCCTCTACTACTATCATTTATAATTTTGTTTCAAAGTTGTTATAGTTATAAGACAGTAAACTACACTAGTATTCCAATTGAAAAAAAACAAAAGTTTAAGGTAAAAGGAGTTGGAGGAGCAAATATTGAAGGAACATTATTTTCTAAAAATGAGCAAATATTGACTTTAGATAAAAATGGTCAACTCCAAAAAATTCCTGTAAGTGAAATTTACGAAGTCAAAATTAGAAAGTTTTCAATCTTAAAATCTTTTGGATTAGTAACTCTTATTTTAATAAGAATTTTTGATACTGGTGTTATTAACTAAAAAGATTATCAATTAACTTTTTTATTAAAATAAATATACTAAAAATGAACAAACACGCCTGGCCTAGCCTTAACATACACCATTCCAAATTATATAAAATTGCATACACTTAAAACACTCTTTTAAATTACTAGTCTATCCGCGTTATTTTTTCCAAGTATATAGGTTAAACTTATATTTTTTAAATTTGAGTATGAAATTAAAAAAATGGAAGGCATTAATCTTTATGCAAATTACACTTGTATTAAACTTTATAATTCTTGGTTATTTTCTTTCTGATGAGCCCGAATACAAAAACATTATTATAATACTTTGTTCAATTGGGGCATTAGCTTGTGCTTATGATGCTTTAAGGATATACAGAAAGAATAGAAACTAAACCAAAGGCATATCCTATTCCTTAAATTCGTATAAGTTCTAAACCTTCTGCGATGAGTTAAAACAAGTTTAAATTAAATTTTTATAAATTGTGATGATGAAAAAAATAATTAGAACTCTTAAAGATAATTTACTAATATTAGTTGGTTTAACATTAGGGTTAGATGTCTTACTTGATGCATTAGATATTCAACCCCCAATTATGTTAGTAATGATTTGGTTAGGATTGCTTATAACTTTACTTGTTTGGGGTGGAATTGAATTTGCAAAGAAAAACAAAAGAAACCACTAAACCATAGGCAACTCTTCTTCCCTTAGTTCAGCTATTTCTATACCTCTTACATAGTATTTCTTCATTAATACATAATTAATTGTAAATTGCAATTTAATATGTGTATATTAATACAATTATGAAAAATTTTTCTTCATTACTATTAATTTTTATTTTATTTCAAAGTTGTTTTAGTTACAAAACAGTAGATTTCAATAGTATTCCAATTGAAAAAAAACAAAAGGTTGAGGTAAAAGGAGTTGGAGGAACAAATATTAAAGGAACATTAGTTTCTAAAAATGAGCATATATTGACTTTAGATAACAATGGTCAACTCCAAAAAATTCCTATAAGTGAAATTTACGAAGTCAAAGTTAGAAAGTTTTCAATCTTAAAATCTTCTGGATTACTTGCCAGTTCAGCATTATTAGTAACTGCTGTGCTGTCTGCTATTCTTATAGCGGCACTAATAGTTTTGTAGGAATATCTTCTTCCTTCTATTCAGCTATTACTTTTTATGTCTTTAGCTACATTAAAAAAATATTAAGTCAATTATCATTAAAAATGTAATAATTTGGATTTTTATAGCATTGGCATCAAGTCTTTAATACAAACCGTAGGCAACTCTTCTTCTTTTAATTCAGTAATTCTTATATTTAGCTTATGAGAAAAACCTGGTTACTATTAAAAGTGATTTTAGCAATACTTTTAATTTTTGGTGGTGTACAGCATTTTATAAGCCCTAATAATTATATTCCTTTTGTACCTTCTTTTTTGCCATTTACTATGGTAATTATATACATATCTGGTTTGTTTGAAATTTTATTTGGTCTTGCATTGTTTTTTAAAAAACTGGAAATCATAGGTGCTTGGGGAATTTTAATTTTAATGCTTTTATTTTTACCACTTCATATTTGGGATGTATTTTCTGAGACACCCGCTATAGGAAGTCATAACGCTGCTTTAATAAGACTACCAGTCCAATTTTTACTCATATTTATTGCTTGGAAGGTTAAAAATAATGTTTCAGCATATAAATTAATTAAACCATAGGCAACTCTACTTCTTTTAAAGTTAGCTAGTTCTAAACCCCTTAAATAGGTTATAATTTTTATTTTATTGGAATTTGCTCTATATATTAATTCCATCTATATTTACTTTAAAATAATTAGATTATGCCAACACTCGTATTCGCTAAATTTGCTATTAATGACCACGCTGGGTATTCACGCTATGTTGAGCTCGCTACACCTATATTTATTCGAGAAAAGGTAATCATTCACGCATCTGATGAAAACCCTCAGGCTTTATCTTCTGATATGCAATCCGATAAGGTAGTGCTTCTAGAATTTAGAGACCACTCCCATTTTAAGCACTTTTTCTCACAGAGTGATTATATAGAAGCAGCGAAAATTCGTGATGCAGCTTCAACAATTTCAGCTACAGTTTTTGAACGATTTGAGATGCCAAAGTAATCTTTTTACTACCTCGTCTAAGTTCTAACATTCACTATATTTGAATTATGAAAAATTTAATGTGTGTTTTGTTAGTTAGTGTGATATTTTACAGCTGTAAAAATTCTTCTACAAAAAAAAAATACGAGATTCCTTTTGAAATAACTTCTATGTACAGCAAATATGTTAGTGCTTGGAGTGATGCAGATTTTACTACTATTACCGAAGATATATACGAATTACCATTTTCTCTGTATCTTAATGATACCACTATCATATACAATAATAAAGAGGAGTTAGAGTCTTTTTTAATAAATTCATTTAATACTTTAGAGGAGAATAATTATGGTTATTCCATAACTAATAGTTGGGAGCATTATAAAAAAGACGATCATATAGTTGTCATTGAAATGAATTTTACAAGATTTTTAAAGGATAGTACAATAATGGGTGCCAAAAACAGAACAGCCACTTATATTTTAAGAAAGAAGAATGATAAATATAAGATATCGGCACTGATTCCTCATACTCCTGTTTCGGAGTAATAAAAAATAAAGTATCATATTACTTTTCAATTCTATAATTCAAAAATTTAGATTTTCCTGTTTTAGATCACTTTAATAGATTAAAAATTCATTTATTATATTTGATTGTATTAAACAATTAATTTAATAAAAATGAAAAAACTGCTCTTACTCTTAGCTCTTACAATCTTTGCTTGTGAAAGCCCAACAAAAATTTCTGAAAAAGAAGTTATGGACTCATTTAATTCTTTTTTTGAAGTCTTAGATAATGATTTAGATAACTTTGAGTCTATGGTAACTGAAGATTTTTTCATCTTTGAAAATAGCAGGCGCTATTCTAAAGAAGAATTTATTGAATTTGTAAAAACGTTCGATATTGTGAGCAGTAAGCGAACATTTGAGGATGTTGTTATAGATACTGATGTTAACTCTGCACATATTTCATTAAAACATTTTGGAGAGTTTATAGTAAATACTCCTGACGGAAAAACTAAGCTTGAGTTTGAATGGTTAGAAAGTACTTATGCGGTTAAAGTTGATAACAAACTGAAGTTTGCATTTTATTTTTCAGAAGCCATAAAAACCAACACTACCAATGTAGCATTAGAAACTATTAATTAAATGCAATGTGGCAACAAATTCTCTATACATGCAATTTAGTAGCTATTTATGGGATATATCTAGATATTAAAATTAGTCAGAAAAAGTATCTTCGAATTCGTTTTTGGTAACTTGAATTAAAATATAGTAGGCGAGGTACGCAAGTTTATTCACCCAATTAGTTAGCACAACGTTGATGTATATGGTTTGTTGCGTGTTTCAAGCAAATAATTTAGTAAATAATTACCGACCAAGAAAGTCCGCGAGGATTTTCGTAAGTAGGCTAGAACTAGCAATAAATTATATACGGTGTTGTAAGCAGTTTTAATTTTTGATGTAAATATACCAGTCATATTCAGCCGGATTACCATAACCAACACTAGGTGTGTAAAGGAATAAGTTAATCTCCCCTCGTGGATTCGATTTTCTATAGTTTTCAACAACCTCTAAATTTTTAATGGAATTCCATATACTAAAATAATCAATGGTTTCAGGATAATAGGCAAACTCCCAGTACATTACTGTTTTGAACATACTAAATTCTGGCAACTCTAAATTTTTGTCAATTGTAGCGAAACTCTCTGGCAAATCTATTTCTGTTGGATAAGACATTTCACCTCTTCCAGCCCAAATAATTGTCCCGTCAAAAATCTTTTCATTCAGTTCGTTATAATACAATTGAATATCTCCAAAATCTACTGGTGTATTATAAGTGGATGAAATAGTGAAACTTTCGGATGTTGAGAACTCGAATTCCTTTCCTCCTTCAAATTCGTTTGTTAGAAAATCGACTTTTAACAGAATCACTTTATTTGCTTCATTTAGGATAACAGGTTCGCTATCATTATCACAAGAGAACACAAGAACGGCAAATAGAATAAATATTATTTTTTTCATAATTAAGAGTTTTTTTTTAATAGATGCAAAAATGTTCAAAAGGTTGCGTTAAATTGCTTACAACTCGTTATATAACATATAAACCTATTAGTAACAGGTAAATAGTACCGGATAATACAACTTTATGTCATCTTATCAAAGATAAAAAAATAAACAGTATGCTTGTAGGTATAAATACCTGTTTTGTAGGAGTATTTAAAGAAAAGGATCAAGGCTATTTGCAAGAAAAAACCTTCACCACTAGTTGCAAACTAGCGGCAGCCAAGCCTAAGAATTACTTAGGTCCGCTGGGGTGTATTAAAAATAGAGTAGTAGGGGTATAAAAATTTACCTACCCACTTATTTACTGTCTAAAAAACTAAAGGGAGCGTTATGCTAACTTTAATTTATTACATTTACTTTTTTCAAATCAACTATCAATTATGAGTAATAAAGCATACACTATTTTTATAAGTTTTATTGTAGCATTGGGAGGGTTTCTATTTGGTTTCGATGCAGGAATTATTTCTGGTGTTATGTCTTATGCCGGTCCAGAATTTAATTTAAATGAAATAGAATCTGGATGGGTAGTTAGCGCTCCTTCTTTTGCAGCCATGTTTGCGATGTTGTTTTCAGGAAGAGTAAGCGATCTTTTTGGAAGAAAAAAAATGTTGATTTTTGTTGCTTTCTTATATGCCATTTCTGCTGTTTTATCTGCCATAGCCATTTCTTATGAAATGTTGTACATAGCTAGAATAATTGGTGGTATTGCTTTTGGTGCAGCATTGGTATTAGCACCGATGTATATTGCAGAAATTTCAACTGCAGAGAATAGAGGTAAATTAGTATCTCTTCAGCAATTAAATATTGTTTTTGGTTTTTTTGCTGCCTTTTTAAGTAATTACTTTTTTAATAAATACAACACCTCTGAAAGTACTTTTTTGACTGACGAGAATGTTTGGAGATGGATGTTGGGAGTAGAGTTTCTTCCAGCAGTAATTTATTTTATGTTTCTATTTTTTGTACCTAAAAGCCCTAGATGGTTGTTTTTAAATAAAAATTATGATGCTGCCAAAAAAGTGTTGATTAAAATTCATGGGAATGAAAGAGGTGAAAAAGAGAATGCGGCAATTGAAAAAAATATACAAGCTGAAAAAAACAAAGAATCATTAAAGCTATTATATCTATTAAAACCCTCTCTTCGTTTTATTTTAGTAGTTGGTTTAGTAGTTGGTGTGCTTCAGCAAATTACGGGTATAAATGCAGTGTATTTTTATGCAACTTCTATTTTTGAGCAAACTGGTATTGGAACGGATGCCGCTTTTTCTTCTGGAGTTTTACTAAGTTCTATTTCTGTAATTTTTACTTTTATAGCCATTTACCTAATAGATAAAATGGGAAGAAGGCCCCTGTTATTAGCTGGTACAGCAGGAATAGCAATTAGTTTATTAGTATGTGCTTACGGTTTTAATCAGGCAACATATCAGCTAACCTCAGAAAAGATAAACCAATTAGAATTTAAAGAATCTCAACAGTTACTCCCTTTCATCGATACAGTTTATGATAGTGATATTGCTTTTAAAAACGATTTAAAAGAGGCGCTAGGAAATAAGGTATATAGTAAAAATGATGGAGCAATTTTAGAGGTGGCAACCTCAATTAATGCCACATTAATATTAATTGGTATTTTAGGATTTATAGCCTGCTTTGCATTTTCACTTGGTCCGGTGATGTGGGTGTTATTATCAGAATTATATCCACTAAAATATAGAGGTTTAGCAATTGGTGTTATCGCTTTTGTAAACTCTCTTATTAGTTCTCTAGTTCAATTGGTTTTTCCATGGGAATTATCTACTTTGGGCAATTCACTTACCTTTTTTATTTTTGGGATGATTGCTCTCATTGGATTTTTTATCATGGTAAAAATAGTACCAGAAACCAGAGGGAAATCGTTGGAAGAATTGGAGGAAGAGTTTGTTGTAAATTAAATATAATTTTGATTTATTAAGAAGTTAAGAGTTAATCGAAAAATAAATTTATGTAACCTATTTCGTAATATAGACTCAACTCTTCCTGTAATTTTCAAAAAAATAATCCCTATTTACTCCCTTTTTTATTAAATACAATTCCATAAAGGAATTGCATTAATTATTTTATTATTATTCAAACAAATATCTAGTATGAGCTTAATGGGTTTAAAAAATTTAAAAGATACTAAAATTGGAAAATTAAGCTATTTAAAATATGGTCTTGGTGAAATTGTTCTTGTAGTAATTGGAATTTTAATAGCTGTTCAAATAAATAATTTAAATGAGGAGTATAAAGAGAAAAAAGTAAAAAATGATTTCTTAATTAATTTAAAAGAGGAAATTATTTTAGATACCCTGCTGTTATCAAATAAAATAGTTGAATTTGAAAATGTTAATGAATCAATTTCTAAAGGAATATTATTATTAAATAAAAAAACACATTCATATCTAGAGACTTCTAATTTTGAAAATGCAATTAGTAGAATTATGGTGTTAACTCCCTTAAATAAGAATACTAATAAAAATAATAGTAAAATATCTAATGGTATTATTGAAGACGTTAATTTAAATAATCTTATTATGGAATATTATGAAAAAATTAATTATCATAATGAAGTAATGAGGAAGTTTGGCGAAACACTTCAATTAATATATATCAATCAAATAAGTCCTTACATCAAAATTAATTCTCAAAACAGAGAGTATTCATTAGAGTTATTAAAAGATAATTATGCATTTAATAATGCTTTTTATATTTCTTTAGGATATAGAGAGCAATCTATAAAATGGTTAAAAATTCAAAAGACTCTAGCCCTGGAAATTTTAAAAAATCTTTAGTTTTAAGATTAAAACAGTACTATTCATAAGTTACCTTACACCCTCCCTTGCCAGTAGATAATTGAAGTCTGTCATCATTGCATAATTCATTAATAATACCAACTATATTGGGCTCCGTAACATACGAAACTTGATGTATTCTTCTAATTTTATTAGGATGAATAAAATTTCTGGGCTTCGGATTTATGTTAAATTGTGTCATTAAAAAAGGAATCTTTATTTGTCTAGGAAAAAGAAGTTTCCATTTTAAAATTCTATTCATTGGATCTATTCTTTTGCTTTGAGTAACAAAATATTTTTCTCCAAGTTGTTTTAATAGGTTTTTTTCAGCTCTAAAATTAGAAGTGTTATTTTCTAAACAAATTTCAAAAAAACCTTCCTCAGTATTTTCCCACGAAGTAAACCTTTCTGCCAAATAACCCTTGCCAATCAATCGTAATATTAATTTCATGAAAGAGGAAACAGGTGCTTTTTCTAAAATTTCTATATAAGGCCCTTCAGAAAAATAGATTAAGGCATTGTGGGGCTTTTTTTTAGAACCATATTCAACCTTAAATCCAGATTTTTCAAATTCTTCAAAAGTCTTTTTTAAATCATTTGTTTTAAATAATACATGACTAACTTTCATATGTAACTATTAACTAGGGGTTTGAAGTAATCTTTATGTTAATTGAATTGGAATAGTTTGTTTGGTTTTTCTGCTTTTTTCAGCCATAAAGCCCATGATATGGCTTTCTACAGATGCATCAATTGTTGAAGTTAACAGATTAGGATCTTGTTTTTTTACAGCGTTAATAAAATCTGTAACTAGGCCCCAGTCTCCACCACCATGACCACTTCCCTGATAGCCACTATTGTTATCTTCGTCAACAGAAATATCCCATTTTGTTATGGTGCCTGTTAAGAAATCTGTGTGCGTAAATTCTGTCATATCTCCAGTTATATCTCCGTGTGAACCCATAATTCTTGTTCTTCTACCATGATAGGATGTAAAAGCCTCCATAGAAAAATTAGCAGTAATTTCATCCTCAAACTCCATGGATGTTACATAATGATCTGGTTGATCATTTTCCATTCTATAGACACATCGTCCATAATTTGTGGTTTTTAATTGTTCTAGCAAATATTCTTCATGTTTAGAGGTATCATCTGGAAAGTCAAAAACAGAAGACCAACCACCTGGTTGATTATAAATTTTTAAAGCAGAATAGGGGCATGTTTTTTCTACGGCACAACCATCTGTACATCTATTGGTACTTCCTTTTGGAGCATTTTCTTTTTTAAACCATTTTAAACTTCCAAATGCAGCTATACTCTTACATGGTTTGTCTATTATCCATCTTAATATATCTAAATCATGACAAGATTTAGCAAGAATAATTGGTGTTGTTTCTTTAGAATTATGCCAATTGCCTCTTACATATGAATGAGACATATGAATATGTTCAATAGGTTCTAAATGCTGAATACTAATTAGCTTTCCGATAGATCCAGATTGAATCATTTCACGTAATTTTATAAAATAAGGTGCATATCGTAATACATGACATACAGCAACAATTCTACCCGTTTTATTCGCTAAATTTAAGATATCTAGGCATTCCTTTTCAGTAGGAGCAATCGGTTTTTCTAACAAAACATCGTATCCCATCTCAAGAGCTTTCATGCAAGGCGCATAGTGTAAATCATCTGGCGTAGAAATAATTACAGCATCAGCAAATTTAGGTCTATCAAAAACGTGTTCCCAGGTGTCAAATCTATTTTCGTCTACTATGGTATGTTTTTTTGCGTATCGTTTATTTCTAATAGCTATGGGCTCAGCCACACCAATAATATTTAATTCTTTTGGGAATTGTAACCCATAATTACCATACACATTTCCTCTACCTCCAGCACCTAGAGTAATTGCAGTTACAGGATTTTTAATATCTGGGTTTCCAATTTCTTTTGAAGGAATTGTTTTTGAGTTAGTTTCTGTATGAGCAAAGCCGCTAAGTGGGGTAGAAAGTAGCGTAGCTCCACCAAGCCCCATTGTTAAATTTTTGATAGCTTTTCTACGATCGATTTTTTTCATAATACCTATTAGATAATTTTATATAATACTATTTTAAATAGTGTCATATGCAACTAATTTAATAAATATATATGGAATTATACAATTAGAGGTAATTCATAGGATTTTGAGAATCTATTAGTTATTTGCTAGTTAAAAAAGATAGCCTATAACTAATACCAATAGTTACCGATGGACTACTTAGGGCTCCTCCAATTGCTTTGATAAAACCTGCCGAACTTCTTAAGGCTATTTTTTTATTCAATATATAATTAAACCCTAGACTTGGTTTTAAAATGAACCCTTCTCCTGTGTCTATATTTCCTCCACCAGCACCACCTGCTAATCCTTGAAGAAATATATTTATTTTGTTATTCATAAAATAATTACTCTGTACTCCAAAACCAACAATACCCTCTGCATACGCACCCGCATTTCCAAAGTTTGCAAAAGAAGTTTGCCCAGCTACATAGATATTTTTATTAAGGAGGTAATTAAGTTGTAAAGAAATTTGATGCAAATTTTCTGTAGGATCTGTCATTCTTTTTGCATTTAAATAGGCATCTTGTTTTACAATCACCTCAATCCCTTTAAATACTGCTCTAGCATCTTTAGCTGTAGTTGAGATTCCATTAATATTGGTATAATACTTTAAACCAATACCAAAAGTAGCACTCTTAAAAAAAGAATTAGGGCTCATCATGAATCCTTTATTTATAGAAAGATAGGTGTTGTTTACAATATGTTGTTCTACAGAAATATCTGGATAGAGTAATACACCACCTTGTGAATCTACACCGCCACCTCCACCGGCACCCATTCCAAACTTTGTAAGAATATTAGTCTTATTGTTATTGAACGAAAATTGATACCCAGCCCCTAAGAGAATATCCATATATCCTGCACGAATACCGTCATAAGCACCATCAAATTTGGCAAAATAAAACCAGTTTTTATTGAGGTAAGAATTAATTTCAAAACCAACCAAACGAATGGTATTTCCTACTAAAGATCTTCCATCACCATATTTAGAATTTCCAATAACAGAGAGATTATTTAAATGAAGCATAAAAGAGGTTCTCGAGGGTTTCTGATTCCAGGATGTGGTCTTTAATTCACTGAAGATAAATTCTTTCTCACTATCTTCTATACTAGCAGACGAGAAGTGAACAGGTATTTGTAATCCAAAACGTAACTGTTGATGTTCTATGGCTCCTTTATCAAAAAAATTAATGTAACTATAGCCAGTGGTGAACAAAAATTTTTTAAATTGAAATCCTACATCTAAATGTGGTAATATAAAAGCACCACCACCATCTGGAGCTCCTGCACCTCCTCCGCCTCCAAAATGAAGACCAGTATCTATGAAAATGTTTTTAGTAAGGTAGTTTTTGTATCCTGCATTTACCCCTAGAGTAAAAAAACCACCGCGTATTCCTCTTACTGATCCATAAATGCCAAGACCAGTATAAAATTTTTGAAAAGAGGCATTGTAATGAATTCCGGTAAGCCCCATATGAATTTCATTAAACCCCTCGTCTGTTGTAGGCATATCTACTGATAAATAATCAACCGCAAAAAATCCTTTCTGAATATTTTTTATTGGAATATTCTTTTTTTCTTGACTTTGAGATAAACTAGCGCAAAGAATAAGTAAGACAACTACTATTTTTTTCATCTTATTTTTTATGAATTGTTATAATAATGGTTTTTGAGGTTGGTGTATTACTAATTCTAGCTTTGCTTTGAATAGGCACCAAAACATTAGCCTCAGGAAAATACGTAGCTGTACATTGTTTTGGAATGCTGTATGGAATTACAAGGAATTTTTTTGCGGTACGTTTCTCTTTATTAAAATGACTGACCAAATCTACAGCATCTAGTTTTTCTAATCCTTGTTCTTTCATGTCTGTAGGATTCATGAAAATAACCCTACGCTCATTGACAATGCCACGATATCTATCATCTAGCCCGTATATAGTCGTATTGTATTGATCATGTGTTCTAATGGTCATCATCATAAATTGATCCTTTTTCAGGGTGATATCTGAAATCCTATTGAGTGTAAAATTAGCTTTGCCTGTTAGCGTAGGAGAGAAGTCTTTATCTCTTGCATTATTTGGTAAATAAAAACCTCCTTTATTTCTAATTCGCGTGTTGTAATTCTCAAAACCTGGAATAGTAGCCTCTATTTTGTTTCTGATGTTGTCATAGTCTTTAATCAATTCAGACCAATTGAGAGTACAGTTAGACAGACTAGCTTTTGCCATACCAGCTACAATAGCTGGTTCACTCAGTAAGGATTCAGACAAAGGTGCTGCATGTCCAGAGGAAGAATGTACAACTCCCATTGAGTTTTCTACACTTACAAATTGAACTCCTTTTTCTTGAATATCTTTTTCAGATCTTCCTAAGCATGGAAGTATCAATGCTTTTTTTCCGTGAATTAAATGACTCCTGTTTAATTTGGTAGATACATGAACGGTTAGTTCGCAATTTTGAAGGGCTTCAGCAGTATATTCCGTATCTGGAGTAGCAGAGAGAAAGTTACCACCCATACCAATAAAAACCTTCGCTTTTTTTTGATGCATTGCTTCAATGGCATCTACTACGTCAAGTCCATTTTTTCGAGGAGCTTTGAAATTAAATTCTTTTTCTAAATTATCTAAAAATTCTTTTTTGGGTTTTTCCCAAATACCCATTGTTCTGTCTCCCTGAACATTTGAATGACCTCTAACAGGGCATGTGCCGGCACCTTGTTTACCAATACTGCCTTTTACTAATAATAAATTTACAACTTCACGTATATTATCTACAGAGTTTTTGTGTTGGGTTAATCCCATGGCCCAGCAGATAATTATTTTTTTCTTTGCTGCTATTAATGTTGTAGCTTCTTTTATCATCTCAAAATCTATACCTGTCTGAGGAATTAATTCTTCAATGGAGTAGGTTTCTAAATCTTTAATAAAATCATCATATCCTAAAGTATTTGAATTGATGAATTCATGGTCAAAAATAGTTCCGGGAGATTTTTGTTCTTTTTCCCACAATAATTTTAAAATTATTTTTAGTAATGCAACATCTCCATTTATTTTTACTTGCAAAAAAATATCGGTTAGTTTCTGTCCTTTACCAATCCATTTAAGAGGATTCTGAGGATCTTTATACCTCATTAAACCAACTTCAGGTAAAGGGTTAATTGTAATGATTTTACCCCCTCTTTTTTTTGTTTTCCCCAATGCAGTTAACATTCTAGGATGATTTGTGCCTGGGTTTTGCCCCATCACTATAACCAATTCTGCATGATTAAAATCTTCTAAGGTTACAGATCCCTTTCCAATACCTAGAGTTTCGGTAAGAGCCACGCCACTAGACTCATGACACATATTTGAACAGTCGGGTAAGTTGTTGGTGCCAAACTTTCGTACAAATAATTGATATAAAA
>Ga0228635_1000436_pt1 | contig 25521 bp, 25 predicted proteins | sample 44DmetaG_FD_182699 | JGI IMG/M metagenome (GOLD analysis project Ga0228635, IMG submission 182699) | Seawater microbial communities from Monterey Bay, California, United States - 44D | ecosystem: Environmental > Aquatic > Marine > Coastal | place: USA: California | collected 2016-09-30 | reverse complement strand
ATTAATCTTTATCGTCGGGCACTACCGCTCTGGAACGACTCATTTGCATAACCTTATTGAAGCTGCAGGAGATTTAATTGCCCCAACCACATATGAATGTGCTATGCCCGCACATTTTCTTTTTACAAACTCTTGGCTTAAACCAATTATCTCATTGTTCACTCCAAATCAACGTCTCTTTGATACAATGAAGATGAGCGTTGATACACCGCAGGAAGATGAACTTGCGATGGCCAGCTTATGTGCAGCAACACCGTATTTATCAATAACGTTTCCATTCAATGATGACTACTTTAAATCCTGTATCTCATTAAAATCATTACCGCAGAAAGACATTGATGACTGGAAAGCAATTCACTCAAGATTTGTACTAAAGCTTGGCAGAAAAACTCAAGGTAATAAAGGGTTGATATTAAAATCCCCTGCTCATTCTTCACGGATAAAAACAATTTTAGAACTATACCCGGATGCAAAGTTTATACATATTCACAGAAACCCTGTTCCCGTTGTTAAATCGAGCTTGAATCTATACAAGGTCTGGTATGAAATGCAATCGTTTGGTGATGTTTCGAGTCTCATAGAAAATAAAGAACATACTTTGCTCGAAACCTATAAAGCTCTAGAAGATGGCTGGGAAAAGGAGCACGCCTTAATTCCCGAAAAAAATCGTGTTGAAGTCTCTTTTAATGATATCAACGAAAGCCCAAAATCAACTATTGAATCAATATTCCAACGCCTAGAAATAACGGGGTTTTCTCAAGAAAGGCTCAACAAATACCTCGACTCAGTAAAAAGTCATGTCCCCGGAGCTTACCCCGAGCTTAGCGACGATTTACTCAAGAAAACTTACAGCCATCTTGATGCCTACATACGTAAGTACGGTTATTAAAATGGTCTTTAGGCGTTTTTTGTTCTGCCCAATAAATTCCGGAATACTACAATAGATGTATAGCCTGCGGTAGCAATAACCGAAGCAATAACTTGCTGGAAATCGAACAAGTCAACGAAGTACATCGCCAAAGTTAGCACTACCAGGTTCAAGATCCATAGTGACCATCCGTATCGCTTCCCTTCCTGAATAAATCCAAGAATAATTGTCCCTAAAACAATAAAAATCACGAAAACAGTTCCCGGCAAAATTTCGAGCTGCTGTTGTATTGAGATAAACGACAAGAGCTGTATGTAAAGTAAAAACGAAGCTACATTCAGTAATGGATCGTTGTTTAATTTTACTTTCGGTCTTGGGGACTTCAAGAACGGGAGAAGGTTTACTAGGATGGGACTGCCGGTAGAAAAGGCTTTTCTTAGGCCCAATTTGACTGGGACATGTTCAAGCTCTTGTTGATGTGTGCCATAGATTCTATCCCAAATACTGAATGTCCCTCCGCAGTTTTTATTTAAGTATTCAGCGTTGACTCCATGATGCACCTTGTGTAGTGATGGTGTAATGAGAATTTTTTCCATCCATTTTGGATGTTTAATTACATCATTGTGATTATAAAATTGCACGAAATAATGAATGGAAGAAACTAAAACAAATACCTCAACTGGGATGCCAACCAAAACTAGCGGTACAAAAAACGGCAACGATGAAATTGAAGAAAACCATGAATTTCTTATTCCCAGCGAAGAATTAAAGTGTTCTCCTTGATGATGCACCTCATGGATATACCAAAGGAGCGGGACTTTATGATGGAGATTGTGTAGCCAATAAAATTGGTGATCCCATAAAATGAAAGCAATCAAAACTACCCAAAACAATCCAAGGTAATCTGTTAATTGGTAGGGTATTAACGTTGCTAAATAATAGTACCCTAAAACCTCTAGGCCTCTTCCAAGCCATAGCAGAATTTGTCCTGAATTTAAATTCATGGAGATCTCTGCCCATGGAATAGGCTTGTTAAATGCTCTAAGAACCAATAGCTCTATGGCAACTAACAGTATCAAAAAGGCTGGACCAATAAAAATAGACATAGTCTGGTTTATTTACTCTTAAATGCACCAATGGCGTCTTTCGCTTCCTTGCTTAGGATGAGTTCACCGCTAATCGCAGCTCGCTCGGCCAACAAGTCGTCCCAATGCTCCGTGCCTTCCCAAAAGACCTTCTTCAGTCCGCGCATGGCGGGGACGGATTTGGTTAACAATCGGCCCGCTAAAGCCTCAATGGCCGCATCCATCGCTTCTGCATCCTCGAAAATATCATTGTACAAACCGCGCTGGAACGCCCACTCGGCAGAGCGCCATTCCGTGGCGTTAATGGCTAAATCTGACATGCCTGCCAACCCAAGCTTTCGCTCACAAGCCGGACCCACGACAAACGGTCCTATACCCACGGCCAGCTCACTGAGCTTCACAGCCGCGTGCTTAGTGGCGTAACAATAATCCACAGAAGAAGCGAGGCCTACACCGCCGCCGACAGCCTTCCCTTGAACGCGGCCGATAATGAGCTTAGGACACTTCCTCATGGCGTTGATCACATTAGCAAAGCCGCTGAAAAAGACCTTTCCTGTCTCCAAATCTTCGATGGCAATGAGCTCGTCAAAGCTGGCGCCGGCACAAAAGGCACGTTCACCCGCACTCTTCAAAAGGATAAGTTTCACCACATCGTTTTCTCCCAATTCCGTAATAGTATTGGCCAATTTCGCGAGGACCTTGCCCGGCAAAGAATTGGACAGTGGGTGGAAAAATTCTACCGTAGCTAATCCGCGGTCGTCAATGGCCACATTTACGCCACCTTGGTTCACTGCTTCATTCATAGGTTATAGTGTTTGGGTATTGTGTTCTGCTGAATTTTCATCAGCTCTGGTCTAGTTTCTTCACCATGGTCAAGATGGTCGTTACGGCCACCACCTCATCGGTATCGTCGTAAACTTCCACGTAGTACTTCACGATGCCCTTAGCTACATCGTCCTCGCTGCGCTTCTCTTGATCAATCTTTTCTTTTACGGTCAATTTTACCCCGATGGTTGCCCCGGGATAAACCGGCTTGGTGAATCGGCATTCATCGATACCGTAGTTCAACAATACCGGACCTTTTTTCGCCTCAACGAACAATCCTGCCGCCTTGCTCAAGATGAAATAACCGTGCGCCACTCGGCCCTCGAAGATGGTTCCCTCGAGCGAAGTAGCATCCATGTGTGCGTAGAAGTTGTCGCCGCTCACATTGGCAAAGTTCGTAATATCCGTTTCCGTAACTGTATGCTTCGCTGTGTAGACCGTCGCGCCCACTTCGAGCTCTTCAAAGTGCTGACGGAAGACGTGTGGCATAGCTTCTGGACGTGATGCACCTGGCTGGTACTGCTGGGTAATGGCCGTGATGTCGTCCGGGTGACCCTGGATGGCCGTGCGGTGCAAATAGTGCAATACCCCACGCTTTCCACCCATCTCTTCACCGCCTCCTGCACGACCTGGACCGCCGTGTTTCATCAATGGCATCGGCGAACCGTGACCGGTACTTTCCTTGGCCATCTTTTCGTTGATGATGTGAATACGGCCGTTGTAAGCCGCAGCTTCAGTTGTAAATGCTATAATATCTGAGGTATTCTTACTCGCAAACGAAGTAACTAATGAACCACGTCCCATTGCAGTAAGCCGAACAGCTTCGTCAATAGTCTTATAAGGCATCAACGTACTCACCGGTCCAAAGGGTTCTACTTCGTGCACTTTCGTTTTGGCAAATGGGTCGCTGTTCACAAAAAGCTTTGGCGTGTAAAACGCACCTGCATCTGTCGCCCCGATAATATCAAGGTCTGGATTAAAGACCAATTCCTGTTCCGCCATAAGCTTGTTCATCTCCGCTTCTACACGTCCAATCTGGTCGTGCGTTGCGAGTGCCCCCATGCGCACACCTTCCGCCTGCGGATCACCTATAGCCGTCTTTTGAAGTCGAGCGATAACGGCGTCCTGAACGGCGGGCAACAAGTGTTCAGGAACCATGGCCCGACGAATCGCGGTACATTTTTGACCCGCTTTTACGGTCATTTCGTTAGCCAATTCTCGAACAAACAATGCGAATTCAGGATCTTCAGGCTTCACATCTAATCCTAATACCGATGCGTTTAAACTGTCTGCCTCGAGATTAAACGGAACCGAACGTTCGTTGATGTGCGGTAAACCGCGCAACACCTGACCCGTTGACGCTGAACCCGTAAAAGTCACGACGTCTTGAAAGTCCACATGGTCTAAAATACCACGTCCCTTTCCACTGACCAATTGCAATGCCCCTGCAGGTAAAATTCCACTATCAATGATCGCCTTTACCATCACCTCCGTTAAATAGGATGTGTATTCCGAAGGCTTCACCACACAGGGAACCCCCGCCATCAAATTGACCGCGATTTTCTCAAGCATCCCCCAAATAGGGAAGTTAAAAGCGTTGATGTGGACGGCTACACCATGGCGTGGCACCATAATGTGGTGGCCAATGAACGTACCTTCCTTTGATAATCGGGCAAGGTCGCCATCGACGTAATAGGGGAGGTCTGGAAATTGGCGTCTTAGCGATGCATTCGCAAACAAATTGCCAATTCCCCCTTCAATATCTATCCAGCTGTCAACTTTCGTCGCTCCGGTAGCCCAGCTCACATCATAAAATTGACGTTTAATGCCGGTCAAATGGAGCGCCAATGCCTTAAGCATGCGACCACGCTCCTGAAAGGTCAGTTTTCGCAAAGCCGGTCCACCGACTGAACGACCGTACTCTAAAATGGCTTTATAATCGAGCCCTTCTGAGCTTACCTGCGCATAGTCCTCACCGGTTATAGCGTGGCGAGCAGTATATTCTACTCCAGTTCCTGTTTCCCAGTTTCCCAGGATGTAGTTCTTAACTGTATTCATTTATTTGTGCGTTTGATAGGTTCCTTCATGATTGGGCCGATTCGGCTCAACCGCTTCCAATGGCGCTACTTCCTTCAATGTCGAATGGCATTGTTCGGCCAATTTCATATACAACTCTGTTCCCTCCGTCTTCCAAGCCAACATCTCGTCACTCACCGCTTTCACCACCTTACCGGGATTGCCCACAAAGATGCTTCGCGCTGGTATAACCGTGTTTTGTGGTACAAAAGCCAATGCACCTACGATGCATCCGTCGCCCACTTCAACATTGTCCATTACCACCGCATTCATGCCGATCAGAACATTTTCACCTAAGGTGCCGCCGTGAATAATCGCTCCATGTCCCACGTGTGCCATCTTCTTCAAGCGCGTCTCCGTTTTTGGGAACATGTGCACCACACAGTTTTCTTGAACGTTCACGCCCTCTTCGAGAACAATTCGTCCCCAATCGCCGCGTAAAACAGCACCTGGACCTATGTAACAGTTCGGGCCAATAATCACATCGCCTGTAACATTTGCTTGAGGGTGTACGAAGGCCGTAGGATGTACGACTGGAATGAAATCAAGGAATTGGTATACTGCCATATTAAGCGCGTTCTAAAATAGTTGCGTAGCCTTGTCCAACGCCTATACACATGCTCACTAAAGCATATTTTTTTCCCGTTTCTTGGAGTTCAATAGCTGCCGAATGAAGAATACGACCGCCTGTCACACCTAAAGGATGGCCTAGAGCAATCGCACCGCCGTTTGGATTTAAACGTGGGTCATTATCTGCCAATCCCAGTTCTCGCGTACATGCTAAAACCTGAGCTGCAAAAGCCTCATTCATCTCAATGATGTCCATGTCGTCGAGCGTTAATCCTGCCTTGTCAAGTGCCTTTTTCGACGCCTCAACGGGTCCAATTCCCATAATTCTGGGTTCCACTCCAGCCACAGCTGAACTCACAATACGTGCAAGCGGCTTCAGTCCGTGTTGCGCAACTGCTTCACCACTGGCCATCAAAAGAGCCACTGCGCCATCGTTCAGTCCAGAACTATTTCCCGCGGTGACCGATCCGTCTTTTTTAAATGCAGCACGCAGGCCTGAGAGCCCTTCCTTCGTTGTGCTTGGCTTCATAAATTCGTCCGCTACAAAAACGATGGGGTCTTTCTTACGCTGAGGAATCTCCACAGCAAACTTCTCTAGTCTAAACCTGCCGCGCTCATCAGCATGAGCTGCTTTTTGTTGCGACCATGCGGCAAATGCATCCTGGTCTTCACGGCTGATGCCATACTTTTCAACTAAATTTTCTGCCGTTTCTCCCATGGCATGGGTTCCGTACAACGCCTTCATTTTGGGATTGACGAAGCGCCAACCAAAAGAGCTATCGTACATCTTACTATCTGTACCGTAAGCGCTTGAGGGCTTGCTCATTACATAAGGTCCGCGACTCATGTTCTCTACGCCGCCTGATATAAATAAATCACCATCACCCGCCATGATTGCTCGATGTGCATGGATGGCCGCGCTCATTCCTGAAGCGCACAAACGATTCACGGTCTCGCCTGGAACCGACCATGGCAAACCTGCAAGCAGCGCCGCCATACGGGCTACATTACGGTTATCCTCTCCCGCCTGATTCGCACAGCCTAAAATAACATCATCAATAGCGGATGGGGCTAAACGCGGATTTTTCTCCATCAGTTTAGTAATGGTCATAGCCGCAAGATCGTCCGGCCGAACGGCTGCAAGCGTTCCTTTAAATTTTCCAATGGGCGTACGAACGCCATCGACGATATAGGTTTGTTTCATAGGTTCCATTCTTTGGAGGTGCGGTATACGGTTCCTTTAAACCATGCTACTCGCTCCCCGGTGCTGTTTGTGATATCTATTTGATACAACCCCGTTTTGTGCGTTTCACTCAACAAGGTTGCTGCTGCGGTCAGCTCATCTCCTGCGCGGACTGCCTGTAGGTGGTGTATGCTGGTTTCAATAGATAGACTTTGTCGTCCGCCGCCATTTGCAGCAAAGGCCAGCGCAGAATCTGCCAACGCATATGAGATACCGCCGTGCGCGATGTGAAACCCATTGGTCATTTCATCACGAACAGTCATTTTTAGTACCGCTTCCCCAGGAGCGTTGGATATCACAGCTATACCTAGCCATTGGCTAAAGGCATCGTTTTTCATCATGTGACCTACTATCTCCTTTGCTTGATCCATGTTATGTATCGCTTTCTGTTTTGTCTTGAAGGACGGCCATTTCCATAGCCTCGATAGCACAATCTAATAAGAAAAGAACATTGCCCTTTGCTTCTTCGGAAGTCGTGTTGTTTTCTACTATGTAAAGGTATAATTCACTCAAAGTGTTTGGCGAACTACTCAGTTTGATAAGCGCAGAAATATCGAGGCCGTTCTCCTCTTGATGCGATTCATAGGTTTCCAGTTTCTCTTCGATTACGCCTTGCCATTTCTCATTACTGAGCATGGTCAGGCGCCAACCCATTTTTTGGAAGGACCATTTTAATAATAGTACAGCTTTCAACATCCAACTGTGCGTGCCTTCGTCCATGCCTTCGTCAGCCTCCATCAACGTGCCCATGATGTACGGCTGCCGTTCTAAAAAGTCCATGAAGTTCTGCTGGTATAAAGCGTCCGTCCAGCCCTCGAGTTCTAAAATCGAATCTTTGAGGCTCACTGCCCCTGCGTTTTGAGGTGTATTCATATTCACGAATTTAAGCATAAAAAAGCCCCGAGCGTTCCCACTCGAGGCATTCCAACTAACACATCAATATATGGACGACGCCATATTCTTTCTTAATCTACAACTTATGGCGTTTTCGCCCTGTGACACATGTCACACGTCGCATTAACCCCGGTTTTTAGTGGGCTTGACCATTATTCGGTGTGGAATACCGTCTTCCAAAAACTCTTCGCCTTGAGCGACGTAACCCAAGCGTCCGTACCATTCTAGAAGGTACGATTGTGCCATAATCACCACGTCGCGCTCGTCCTGAAATAAATCCCATGCCCATTCTTCTGCGCGGACCATGAGTTCGATGCCCAATTCCTTCCCGCGCCACGATTTCTCAACCACTACACGGCCGATACTCACCTGGGGGTAAGCGGTTCCTGGGGGTAAAATGCGGACATAGGCTACCACAGCCCCTTCGTTGTTTTTGGCATAGAGGTGGTAGCTGGATTGATCCTGATTGTCCAAATCTAAATACACGCAGTCCTGTTCAACGACGAATATATCTGAACGCAAGCGGAGTATCGTGTAAAGATCCTTTTTTGGAAGGGTTTCAAAGGAATGTCTATACCACTGCATGATGGTTTCGTTTTAAAATGAATTGATGGTACAGTAAGACCAATAAGAATTGGACCCCAAGTAAGGTCGCTATGGTACCGGCTATGGATGTGTCTAACCACCGGCTGCAACCATATCCTCCTAATGCTGCCAATAAGGCAATGCAGCCAGAACCTATGAGAAGGTGGAACAATTTATCCACCAAAAGATAGGCTGTCGCGGCGGGAACCACGAGCAAAGCCACCACTAAAATGGCACCGACGCTTTCAAAACTCACCACAGTGGCAAAACTCACCATGGCCATTAAACTGAGGTTCCAAGCGGCCACGCCAATGCCCAATACGGCAGCATAATCTTCATTAAAGCTCGACATTTTAAGGCCTTTGTAGCCAAAAAAAATATAGAGTAAAACCGCAACAAGGAGCAGCCCAGAAGACCATAGCGCAATTGGCCCCATGTTAAGTGCTCCAGTCGACCAAGTATTAAATGGGACATACGCAATCTCACCATACAAAACACACTCCTGATCTAAATCCACGCTGTCGCTCCAGAAAGTAATAAGTATGACTCCGAGTGCAAATAAGGTAGTAAACGTCATCCCAATGCTCGCGTCGCTTTGAACCTTCAGGTTTTTACGCAATACCTCTATGATTATTGTGGCAAAAACGCCCACCGCAGCTGCACCTAGGAACATCCAAAGCGATGCGCGGCTCTGACTTAACCAATACGCCACAGCTATACCGGGAAGTACAGCATGCGAAATGGCATCGCCCACCATGGTCATTTTACGCAGTACAAGAAAAGCGCCCAATAACGCACAGGATACTGCGGTAAAAACCGCGGTTAATGCTATGGCAAGGGTTGGAGTCATTAACGCAAATGTTGGGCTAGAGGAAGTCTGTAACTCACACCTGCTCCAAAGAAGAGACCGCTTGTATTGAGCCTTGTGCTTACAAATGGGCTGAGGTCAAATCCTGCGTATACATCTAGTTGAAGGTCGTTCGACAACAACCTCGTAAACCCACCGTCAAAATAGGGAGTACCAAACAACTGCGTGCCTTGGACCTGCCAGTCGCTAAAATATTCGGCGTATACCCCAAAATCATTTCCTAAATCATAGCCCAAAGCCAATGAGAACATCCCTCCATCCACAAAGCCGTTCGTCCCGTTCATCCCTCCAGAAATGCCAATGTTGCTTGCAATTCCAAGACGGGGCGTCAATTCTTTTTCCAACATGAGACGCTGTTCATGGAAGATTTGTTCGGGGTAAACGCTGGCATAATCACCTGCTGAGATCCATGAATTTGAGATGTGACTGAGCCAGGTCGTCTGAGGCAACACATCGGATTCTTTGATCAGGTTGTACTTAAAGCCAAACGTTACCGGGCTTATACCCGTTCTTCGCATGGGGTCGTTCCAGGTTGACGGATGATCTATACGTTCGGTATTTGCATTGATAACCGCTCTCACCTCAAAGCGCTGATTGATTCCAAATCTAAGAACCTTTTCAAATTGATGCCTATCAGTGATAGAGCCGCCTGGTAAAGACTCTTCACCGTGCGAATACTGGTACCCTCCTTCGTACTGAAACCAACCTACTGGCGTGATCTGTGCACTTTCGGTAATGTCGGGACGATCGGTCGCGATCGAGGGCATTGTCACAACATGAATAAGCTCGACAACATCGTCTATGTCACTATCATTCATCTCAGGACGCTCCTGCGCCATGGCCCAAAACGATGAGGCCATTAAAATTGCAATACTAATCTTCTTCATAGGGTATAGGACTTTGGTGAGGATCCACTTCTGGATTCCCCAATTCTTTAACTATTAATGCTTCTATTTCCGGGGTAATGATATGCTCCATAGTTTCAGCCTGCGGATGAATGTGATCTGCGGCCATGCCTAAGCGCTCAGTGAGGTAAAGCTCCCACAAGCGGTGCAAACGAACCACACGACGGCCTTCAGAACGGCCTTTGTCTGTCAATGCAAAACCATCGGGTCGTTCTACTAGTAGATATTCTTTTTTAAGTGACCGTAGTGTTTTACGCAACCCGTCAAGGTGCTGGCGTCTGATTGCAACAATCATACCGGATGTCATCGCAACAGTCTCGCCTTCTCTTTCTTCAGCACCATAGAGGAGCTTCAAAAGATTTTCGCGCTGCGTCTTTAATCGGTTCCCTTTTGCTCTTTTCCGGCGAGCAATCCATCCCTTTTCAGGTGCAAAAAGCAGCGAAATAAACGCAATCCCGCCTAACCCGAGTACAATCCATGGTCCAGTTGGCATTTTTGGAAGGCTCGCGCTAACCACTGTTCCCATTAACGCTGCGGTGGCTGCAAAAACAGCAGATAATACGAGCATAAAACGCAATGAAGAGGTCCAGGCGCGTGCGGCGGCAGCAGGTGTTATCAATAGTGCCGCCATCAAAACGACACCTACAGATTGAATCCCAACTGTAACAGCTAGAACCGTAAGTATGGTAAATACAAAACGAATCACTTGAACGGGAAGGCCGATGGCCGCGGCAAAATCTTCATTAAAAGTCATCAACTGAAAGCCTTTAAAGAAAACGGCGACGCTCACAAGCAGCACTAAAGCTAGAGCAGCAAAGACGTATAGATCAGATAGGGTAATGGCCGCAGCCTTCCCCAGGAGAAAACGTTCCATCCCCGCCTGTTGACCCAGCCCCGTGCGTTGCACTGCAGAAAGCAACATAATGCCAAACCCGAAAAAGGTAGACAACACTAAACTGATGGCGGTATCACCCTTCAACTTCGTGCGCTGTTCTATAAAAGTGATTCCATAGTGGGCAATAAGCCCTGCAACCAAAGCGCCAAAAATGAGAAACAGTGGGTTTCGTCCATCGCCCAGTATAAATGCAAGAACCACTCCCGGAAGCAGCGCGTGCGCGATGGCATCGCCCACTAAACTTTCACCTTTCAAAAAGCTAAACGCCCCCACTACAGAAGACGAAGCCGCCAACAGCAGGGTACCTAAAAGCACTTTTATGAAAATCGGGTCAAGCATTACTCTTTCGGTTGGTCTTCCTTAAAGTCCGGTTCACGAAGCGGGAATTCCGTATCTGATATAAGATCCCCTAGTTTTGAGAGAACAGTTAATCTACCGCCGTAAGCCTCTTGCAACAGTTCTTTTGTAAATACTTCTTCTTTAGGACCGGCTGCGACTAAGCGCGTATTGAGCAATACAATCCAATCAAAATATTCATTTGCGGTTTGTAAATCATGGTGAACAATGACCACGGTTTTGCCCTCATTTTTCATGTCGCGCAGCAGCTTTAAAATGGCATCCTCTGTGGCCGCATCAACCCCTACGAATGGCTCGTCCATTAAGTATATATCTGCCTGTTGCGCAAGTGAACGCGCTATGAAAACGCGTTGTTGTTGTCCACCAGAAAGCTGAGAAATCTGGCGGTCTGCAAATTCCAATAGGTTCACTTTTTCGAGCGCCTCAGTAGCAATGCGACGGTCTTCTTTAGTGATGCGCTTAAAGAGGTTGTTTTTGCGGTAGCGCCCCATTAACACCACGTCCATAACATCAGCCGGGAAGTCCCAGTCCACACTTTCACGCTGCGGCACGTAGCTTACGCGCTCGCGCACTTTATCAAGCGGTTGGCCAAATATTTCCGTGTAACCACTATCGGGTTTCATTAAGCCCATAACGGTTTTAAGCATGGTAGTTTTCCCTGAACCGTTCGGTCCTACGACACCGATAATCTTGCCCTTTGGCAATTCAAAATCGACGTCCCAAAGCACGGGTTTACTGTGGTAGCTAACCGTGAGGTTGTGTACTTCAATGCTCGTTTCCATTAATTGAATGATTTTAAAATCTGTGTAGTATTGTGTCTAAACGCCCCTAATAATGTAGCCTCTGTCGTTCCTTGCTCGCCCAGCGCATCGCTGAATAATGGTGCTCCTATTTTTACCTTTCCTCCTTTTTGTGCCACAGCTTCCTGAAGCGCTTCAATACTTTTCGAATTTACTGATGTCTCAATAAAGACAGTAGAAAGGCCGCGATCTAAGATGAATTGGGCAGAGGTGCTCATGTCTTTTATACCAAATTCCGCCGCTGTACTTATGCCTTGAAGACCGTGTACTTCTATGCCGTAGGCACGACCGAAATAAGAGAATGCATCGTGTGCCGTAACCATGGCACGAAGCGAGTCGGGTACTTCGTTGATTGCTAGGATCATTTCGTTGTGGGCAAGGGCTAGCTCTGAATAATAGTCCATAGCATTTTGCTCGATGGCTTGACGGTGCTCGGGAAATTGGTCTATTAAAAACATGGCGAGTTCGCCTACGCAGCGGTCCCAGAGTTGCAAATCGAACCAAATGTGCGGGTCATACGTGTTGGGACCTACTTCAATAAGGTCGTGAGATTGAAGGGCGCTGCTCATCGCATGGACGGGCTTTTGTTGACCTAGTTTTTCAAGTATATCGGTCATTTTCCCTTCCAAATGAAGACCGTTGTGCAGAATGATTCTTGCGTTACTGAGCTTTGCTACATCACTTTCCACCGGTTTGTAACTGTGGGGGTCAATGTTCGATTGCATTAGTGCTTGGACCGAAATTTCCTCCGGAAGTAAAATACGTGCAGCATCCGCTACAACGGAGGTTGTACACAAGACATCTAAGGAAGGCTCTGGAGTACATCCAAAGGTCATTGCTGCTACTGCAAATGCTAAAATTTTTCTCATGATTGTATGGCGTAAATGTTTGCGCACATGCTCTGACTAAGCCAAAAAGAACCTGTAGATGAACCCAATTCCACACTGGAGTCAAAGGCCGATATTGCTCGGATTTCGTATGTATTGCCTAGATTGATATTCATGGTTTCCAATTGGTCAAAGAATTCTGTTCCCGCATCTTCTACTCGAACGATGCGAATCTCGGCTCCGGAGGAAAATGCGCCGATTGGCTGCCCTAAAACCGGGGGCATTTGACCGTCGCGTTCCGGAATAGGATCACCGTGTGGATCGTGTTTAGGACTGCCCAAGAATTGAAATAGTCGATCGACCAGTTCTTCACTCTCGATATGTTCTAATTGCTCTGCGAGCGGATGCACTTCGTCCCAGCCAAATCCTAGTTTATCCACCAGAAACGTCTCCCATAAACGGTGTTTACGTAAAATAGATTTTGCCAAACGTATGCCTTGTGGTGTGAGTTGAACCCCCTTATACGGAACAACGTTCACTAACTCTTTTTGCCCCAGCCGCTTCACCGCTTGGGTTACAGAAGAACCTTTCGCGCCTATACGCTGAGCAAGGTCTCCATTGCTGACGGGCTGCTCTCCGCCAATATGGTAGAGTGCTTTTATATAGTTTTCTTCGCTTTCCGTGTGGGTTTTCACCTAGACTATGTTTTATTTTAGGCAAAGCTAAAAATTATTTAAACACCAACTATCACAAACGCGAGAATACTATAAATAACTTACCTTAGCGACCGTGAGAACCCACACTTATTTCATATCAGATGTCCATTTAGGAGCACCTTCAGTTCGTGAAAGTCAGGAGCGTGAGCGCACCCTGGTGTCTTTTTTAAAACACATTGAAACAGACTGCAAACAGCTCTTTATCGTTGGCGATCTTTTTGACTACTGGTTCGAATACAAACACGTAGTTCCACGAGGTCATACCCGTGTTTTAGGACAATTGGCGCTCATGGTTGATGCTGGTCTCAAGCTTGATATCTTCGTTGGGAATCACGATCTATGGATGGGAAACTATCTGGAGGAAGAGCTGGGTGCAACCGTTCATCACGGACCGTTAAAGTGGTCGCCAAACGACGGAACGACTTCTTTTTACCTCGCACACGGAGACGGTTTAGGCCCTGGCGATCGTAAATACAAAGCGTTAAAAAAGCTCTTTACGAACCCTATTGCGATTTGGGCCTACAAGCGCTTGCATCCTAATTTTGGGGTAGGGTTTGCCGCGCGCATGTCGCGGACATCGCGCAACAGCCAAAGCGATGACGATCATGCATTCAAAGGGGAAAAAGAAAGACAATTGGTCCACAGTAAAACAGTTCTTGAACAGGAGTGGTTCGACTACTTTATTTATGGGCATCGGCATCATGAGAAAGAATTGGTCCTCCAAACGCACGAGTCGGAAGATGGCACTAAAATTGACAGCACATACATTGTCCTCGGCGATTGGATTCATTTAAATACGTTCGCTAAATGGGACGGCACACATTTAACCCTTGACAGTTATATCCCAAGAAAATGAAAAAAACACTTCTACTTGTAGTTTTTGCAATGGCCTTTACTGCGGCCGCGCAAGATCATAAAGGCCATTACGGTATTGGACTCGCTTTAGGAGAACCGAGCGGCTTCAGCATTAAGAAGTTCAACAACAACAATGAAGCCTTTCAGTATACCTTAGGCTACAGTGCCGTGAAAGGGCAAGAAGGCATTAACATCGGAGCAGATTACCTGCTCCACAACTACGATTTCATCACAGCAGAAAAAGGGCGCATTCCGTTTTACTACGGTGGCGGTATACACCTGAAGAGCTACAACGATGCGGGCAACCAACTCTATGCGCGGGTGCCTCTCGGGGTGGCTTATGAAGCCGCTGATCTTCCTGTTGATGTGTTCTTCGAATTTGCACCTGGCGTTGCCGTGCTTCCTTCCCCGGCTTTAGTGACCAATTTTGCCATCGGGGCACGCTTCTACTTTGACGTAAGAAAAGCTGTGGAAAAAATAGACGACGCCATTTAAACCTCGACATAAAAAAACCCCGAGCGTTCGCCCGAGGTTCTTACGTTTTGCGGATGACTCTGTTTATTTCGCCGCTGCGTATTTCGCTGCAACTGCTTCCCAATTCACCACGTTCCAAAAGGCATTGATGTAGTCTGGACGACGGTTTTGGTAGTTGAGGTAGTAGGCATGTTCCCACACATCTAGACCCATTATCGGGTGACCACCACAACCAACGCCTGGCATTAATGTGTTGTCCTGATTTGCAGAAGAACACACTTCCAATACACCGTTATTCACACACAACCAGGCCCATCCTGAACCAAAGCGTGTCGCTGCTGCCGCGTTGAATTTTTCTTTTAATCCATCAAGCGAGCCAAAAGCTGCATCAATAGCTACAGCCAATTCGCCTGTTGGTGCACCGCCGCCGTTTGGTGAGAGTACTTCCCAGAACAAGCAGTGGTTGTAGTAACCGCCACCATTGTTGCGGATGGCTGCATTGTCTGAATGATTTGCTAGCAACTCTTCGATCGACTTGCCTTCCATATCTGTTCCTTCAACTGCTGCGTTGAGCTTTGAAGTGTATCCTGCGTGGTGTTTCCCGTGGTGGATTTCCATGGTACGTGCATCAAAGTGCGGTTCTAGCGCATCGTGTGCGTACCCCAATTGTGGTAATTTAAATGCCATAATGAGTAGGGTTTTAATTTTTTTGTAAATCTAAACTATTCAGAGCACTTAGATAAATTTTCTGCGTTGAACTAATTTGTGCAGAAAAGAGGTTTTGGATAAACCTTTCACGATATACTGAAGCTTTTATGAAATGAATTTTAGTTCTTGCCGTTACAGTAATTTAACCGCAAAATTTAATGAAATTCAAGTTTCCATTTTTCATTGTATTGTTTGTCTTCTGTCTTGTAAATACTTTTTCCTGTAAGCGAGGTACTTCAAGCAATAGGACCGCTCTTGATCATGCCTATGCGTGCCAAGATGTCTTAGGCCCTTTGCCCAATTTTAGTTGTGCTGATGCGATTGAAGTGCCAACCACCAAAAACGGAACCCCGGTAACTTTTGGGCCAACCGCAGAGGGCGGCAATGGAAGCGCCAATCCGGACGATTGTGATTGTCCCTGGGCATTCGGCTTGGCTTGTCAAACAGGTAATAAAGTAGGTCGTTATTCTGGGCTCAATTCAGATGGATCAGAAAACAGCGATGTTGTTTTTATCACCTTTTGTAGAGACGGGGGCTTAGGGGTTATTGGGCACAAATATTCCACCGGCGAAACCTGCTTCTTCTCCATACTTGATGGACAAGACAACAACAACCCTCCTGGCGTTAATGACGCCAACTATAATGATGGCTGGATGTCTCCCTCTATAGTAGCACAGGATAATTGTCAGAACTGTCACATGGCAAGTCCATTCTTGCATACTCCAGCAGTTGATCAACTAAAAAATCCAAACGACACCTCTGAACTGTTGGTTCCAATGACCGGTAACGGTCCGTACTCTATAATCGGCCAAGAGTTTTCACAACCACACACTACATCTATACAAAACTCGTGTACATCGTGCCATAGGCCTCAGTGTACGCAACACTTCGAAAACTACCCGCTCGATGAATTGGTGATGCCCCCGCCGTTTGAAAACGCTACCGACTTTGACCATAGCTCAATTTCTAATGCCGATCGTCAAGCACTCAGAGATTGGTGTCAAACCTTGAATTTATAATTAAAGCAAGTTATTTTTCTGTGAACGAGCTGCTCGAGACTTTCATCGTTAATTCCGCCATTACAACCATTTGTTTTGTTTTGTTTTCAAGAAACCAAAACAGAGTTCCCTCGTTAATTATTGTTGCATATCTGCTGTGTGTGTTGGGAACGATTAGTTTAGGCGATGTTAACCTAGATCTTTCACTGCAGCTGCCTCTAATAACTGTTTTTGTAGCTTATTGGAACTTGAATAGAATTCAAAATAAATACTGGGCCCTATTGATTGCCGGTATTTTGCACTCTGTGCTCCCATATCTATTCGATTTGTGGGAGGGGTTCGGAGTAATTTACCTAGTATGCTATTTTAGCTCCTTAGTGCTGATCTTTCATATTTCAAGATCAATATGGGTTTATCAAGAACTTGTTTTAGAAAATTTTTCATTCACAAAAAATAAATCTTTGAGATGGGTGCTATTGCTCATTGGCTTGCTAATGGCTCAGCATATTTCAATACTGGCAGGGATTTTCTTCGAATTTCAAAGTGCTCCTATATTGAGTAATATTTCTTTATTAGGACAGATCATTTTGATTGGGACGAAAACCATTAACTCAACAACAGAAGTATTTATTAAACATCGTCTGCCTGGTGATAAATTGAAACCTCCATGTACAGATTTGATAGATTTTGAAACTTACCATAAAACAATTGTAGATCAAGAGCTTTTTACGATTCGTGATTTAACATTAACAGAATTGTCTCGAATCTTAGGCACATCTAACAGGTGCTTATCTAATAAAATCAAAGTGTCCACTGCAAAGAACTTTAATGGATACATTAACTCTTTAAGAGTAGATAGGGTCAAGGAATTGATTACTGAAGAAGGCGGTAAATACACCTTATTCGCATTAGCAGAAAGGTCGGGTTTCAATTCTAATTCGAGCTTTCACACCATATTTAAAGACTTGGCCGGCATGACACCAAATGAATTTAAACGCTTACATTAATCCTATGGTTTCTCGTGTTCGTTCTAAGTCCGTCTCACCGCTTGCTGCAAAAGCACCGTTTCTGGTGCTCGATGCGTCCGCAGGGTCGGGAAAAACCTACAGCCTCGTTCAACACATATTGATGAATGCGCTGCGCCCCGCAAACATGCCAGGCGCCTACCAAAAAATCCTTGCCATTACCTTCACCAACAATGCCGCTGCCGAAATGAAGGCACGCCTTTTGGACCAATTATTAACCTTCAAAGGCCTAGAACATCCTTCCCAAAGTGAATTTTTCAAGCCCATATGGGAGGAAATAGGCGTTTCACCGGAGGAATTGCAGCAACGCGCCGCTGGAGCCGCAAGCCACATGTTGCACAACTACAGCACATTAAATGTTGGTACTATTGATCAGTTCACGCATCGATTAGTGCGCACCTTCACAAGAGATCTTGACCTCGACGACAATTTTGAGGTACGACTGGACCTCGATGGCATGATTGAAGAGGCAATGGACCTCCTCTATAGCAGCCTCGGGGATGCGCCAGCGTTACGGGAGTCCTTAGCTGCATGGATGCAGGAACGTATGAACCGTGAAAAGAGTCATAACCCTGATCGTGATTTAAAGCGAGAAGGAAAAGAGAGCTTTAATGAGGATACGTGGAAGGAATTGGCCCATTTACCGGGACCGGAACGCATGCTTGAGCTGGAAGAAGAACTGAATGGTGAACTTTCTGTCCTTGTAGCCGAAGGTAAAAAACTGGCACAGCGAGCTTTTACCCATTTGCAAAGCCAAGGATATACAAAAGATAACTTCACTTACTACCCTCAAGCGAAAAAACACTTCGTTGATCTTTGGTCTAACCTGCGCAGCAATAATCTCGAAGCAGGTGTTCAGGCGTTTAAGACTAAGCCAAAGAAGGGTTCAGATACGGATTGGGAGGCCTTTTTAGAATTGGCACGTGCGTTTCAAGAAAGTAACCAACGCAAATTATTGTTGCTAAAGCAGGCCACCGAAAAACTACAGCAACTCTCGGCGACTCGGGCACTGATGGATAAGTTTAATGCCCTTCAGGACGAGCAGAACACCATGCCATTAAGCGCCTTCAATAAATTAATTTCCGAAGAGCTTCAAAAAGAGCCTACTGCATTTATTTATGCGCGTTTGGGAGAAAAGTTTTGGCATTTCTATATCGATGAGTTTCAGGATACCTCTGAAATGCAATTCGATAATTTACACCCGCTCATTGAGCATACGCTGACTAAAGATGAAAATCCAAACAGTGCGCTCATAGTTGGAGATGCAAAACAAAGCATCTACCGCTGGAGGGGCGGACGCGCTGAACAATTTATGGCATTGGTAGATAACGTCCATCCGTCTAATCGCTTTCAACAACACCCGGAGGGATACGAATTATACTCACGTGAAACCGTTCAACTGCCTAAAAACTTTCGCACCTACGGGAACATTGTACACTTTAACAATGGCTTTTTCGAACACCTCGGAAAACGACTTACTGTTCCAGCTCACCAGAGCGCTTATACCGGTGCGCAACTGCAACAAACACCTCATAAAGATTCCTTAAAAGGTGAAGTAAACGTAGCGTTCATCTCCGTGCCCGAAGGAGAAACAAAAACTGCTCAACGTTATGCTGAGGCGGTATGCGCTAGCGTAAAATCAAGCATAGAAACCCTATTAGAGCGAGGGCATTCGTACAATGACATCGCCCTTTTAGTCCGTGGAAATGCCCAGGGCAAATTATTGGCCAATTTTTTAACGGGAGAAGGCATTCCCGTCTTATCAGCAGATAGTCTTGTGGTAGGAAACTCTTTCGAAAGCACCGTTCTCTTGTCATGCGCCAAACTGTTCCTCAACGCTGACGATCGTGAAAGTAGATTCGCGTTAGCCTACGCACTAACTAAGCTTGGTAAAATCCCCGCGCAACTAGAGCCCTTTGTTTTCCAACAGGAAGCCACATCAAAAGGCATACCCTACCTCAGCGGTCTATTTCCAGGTCTCCAAGAATTATTTAGCCAACAAGAGTCGTTATACACTTTCGGAGCACGCGTTTTTGAAGCCTTTGGCCTATTATTAGAGCCCAATGCCATGGTGGACAGCTGTCTGGATCTGCTCTACGGGTTTCAAACCAGAGAAGGCTCCTTCGCCACCTTACCTTCATGGTGGGAGGCTGAAGCTAAAAAACGCAATGTTCCTGCTCCTCAAGATGAACCTGCCGTTCAGGTTATGACCATACATAAAAGTAAAGGGTTAGAGTTTGATCACGTCATTCTTCCTTTTGGGATTAACTACAAATCGGGCGGCGATGCACACTGGATAGATGTCGATGTTCATCCGGAATTAGCCCGATTACCCATTACAAAATCGGACAAAAACGCCTCTTTGTTTGACCCAGAATTATGGTCTGAGCTAGAAAACCAAAGTTACTTTGACTGGATGAACATGGCCTATGTAGCCATGACTCGACCCATTTCTGGATTGCATGTCTTCGTGGATAAAGAAAAGCCTGATGAATTAGGGAAGGGCTTGATCGACTTTTTAGCATGTGACCCAGAGCAAGGAACTTACCGCTCCGGGGAGGTCGTATACCCGGAATCTGTAAATGCTGAAGAATCTGTTCGTCCCGAAGCGCCAAAGCCTGGAGTATTCTCACCCGCAAATCTTCGAATGGCGCAAACGGCACCTAGAGGTTGGTTTGACGGACATGCCGACGGAAGCAAATGGGGAACAGCGCTACATCAAATTCTCCAAAGGAATCCTGCTTCAAGAGCGGCAGCTTTGCGCAGGCTGTACCGTACAGGAGCATTTTCGCATCACTTGCACAAAGGTGCGGCGGCTTCCATTGACCAATTGGCTCAACACCCGATACTAAAAAACATCAATGAAAGCGGAGTACTTATTTACACTGAGCGCTCCATCATTTCAAAAGATGCTACTGTGCGCCCCGACCTTCTCATCAAAGTTGGTAACAAGATTACAGTGGTTGATTATAAAACCGGCCTTGAAAAACCTGAACATCAGGAGCAATTAAATCGTTATATTGAATTGTTAAGCACTGTTTTTGAAGCAGTAGACGGTACATTACTTTACCTATAAATCATGCAACAGAGCATTAAAAAAAACAAATACTTCGTCTTACCGTGTGCTATAGTACTGCTATTGTTAACCCATTGCACGTACGACAATACCGTCGATTCCTACGGGAATACTGCCGCATGCGATACCGCAGCGGTGACTTTTAGCCAAGACATTAAAGCACTTATTGCTCAGAACTGTGAAGGCTGTCATAACGGAATGTCTGCAAACGGTGGTCTCGTCTTAAGCGGACATCAGAATACCGCTGCTGCGGCACTAAGTGGCTCTTTGATAGACCGTATGACACGTAGCGCTGGAGATCCATTGTTAATGCCGCCAAGCGGCGCTTTGAGCGATTGTGACATCAGCAAATTGAAAGCGTGGATCGGAGCGGGCGCACCTAATAATTAATAGCTATGAAAAAACTTCTATTAAGTACGCTTCTGATCTCTAGCACGCTTCTATCTGCGCAACAATACTTAACCCGTGAGGCCAGACTTGATTTCGACGCTGGCTCTCCGCTAGAAGACATCGTAGCCTTCACCGAAAGTGGCTCAGCAGTTTATGATGAGAGTACGGGTAAAATTGGGGTTCAAGTTTTAATGACTTCTTTCCAATTTAAACGCGCTTTAATGCAGGAGCACTTCAACGAAAATTATGTTGAAAGCGAGAAGTTTCCTAAAGCATCATTTAAAGGTTCCTACAGCGAAGGTTTTGTCGCTGGCGAGCTTACTATTCATGGTGTTACAAAAGAAATATCGGTACCGGCTCGCTTAGATCAAGAAGAGGGCAACTATGTTTTAATTACCTCTTTCGATATCACGTTGGCAGATTACGACGTCAAAATTCCAAGCGCCGTGGCGAATAAAATTTCTAAAACGGCATCGATTCAGGTCCAAGCAACACTTAAGAGGTTTTCAAAATAATGGGTCGATTACACTACATTTTCATCCTTTCGTTAAGCGTTTTACTCGCCACTGCTCAAGAAGAGCTTTTTGATTTGTTAGACGAAGAATCGGGGTCTACCCAATATACCTATGCAACCTTCAAGGGAACAAAATTATTGAACGGGCAAACAAATGAAACTCCAGGGCAAGGTGTGCTTCAATACATCATTTCACACCGGTTCGGTAGTTTTACCGATGAGTACCTGTACAATTTCTTTGGTTTAGACAATGCGCACATAAGAATGCAGTTAGACTATGGCTTTTCTGACCGTCTAAATGTTGGGATGGGTAGATCGTCTGTGCTCAAAACTTCAGATGCGTTTGTTAAATACCGGGCACTTCGTCAAAAAACAGGTGCGACATTTTTCCCCTTTAGTGTAACTCTTTACTCTTCTCTTAATTACCGCGGCGCTCGTTTTACAGACGGTATAGATCACAACACAACTGATCGCTTGTCGTACCATCACCAAGCGATATTTGCACGTAAGTTTAATGAGAGCCTCAGCCTTATTTTGGCGCCAAGCATCGTTCATTGGAATCTGGTCCCAGGTCCTGAAGATCCGAATGACACCTATCACCTTCTGATCGGCGGTCGTTATAAGCTTAGCAAACGAATCGCATTAACCAGTGAGTACGCCTTTTCTTCCAACCGCCGTTATGGTTCTGGGGCAACGGAAGAGCGATTTCATAATCCTATAAGTGTAGGTGTAGATATAGAAACTGGAGGGCATGTGTTCCAATTTCATTTAAGTAATACGCGCGCTATGAGTGATCCATTATGGATGGCACAAAATCCCTACAGCGCAGCAAATGGAAGCCTTTTTCTAGGTTTTAATATATCAAGAGTGTTTACCGTAAATCAGTAGGTGTCATACGTACATAAAAAAACCCCGTCCGAAGACGGGGTTTAACCAAACCAATAAACCTAAGCTACTCTTAAGTTGCTCCTAATTTAGAAATAATTATTAATACTTAGATAATATAAATCTTATAAGTTCTATTATTTCTTCGTTTTGTCTCATGTAAGACGTCGTATGCTTTTAATCCGTATCGAGTAAGTAAAACAACGCCGCAATACTCGCAGATCCCATCTCCAAGCTACGCGGGTGAATCGCATCTATTCGATCGCGCGCGCTGTGGTGAAAATCAAAATAACGCTGACTGTCTGGGCGAAAACCTATAAACACGTTGTCGTATCCTCGTAGTGGAGATAAATCTGCGCCCCCGCCGCCTTTCGCAAATTCATGCAAGCCATAAGGCACAAAGTACGGCTTCAACGCTTGCACTTTTTCAACCCATTCATCACTAGCGCCCACGCCAAAACCGCGAGGCACACCGGCTCCACCGTCGCTTTCCAACGCCACCCAGTGGTGCACATTATTCATTCGGGCCCAATTCGCATATTCCTTCGCGCCGTCCAAGCCGAACTCTTCGTTCGCCCACAACACCACGCGAATGGTTCTGTGGTGCTCATAGCCGACCTCTTTTAACAGACTAGGCACTTGCATAGCGTGCGCACATCCCGCGCCATCGTCTTGCGCCCCTTGGCCCAAATCCCAAGAGTCAATGTGACCGCCCACCAACATAATCTCGTCGGCCTTGTCCGTGCCTTTAAAATCTGCAATGACGTTGTAATTCGTCGCCGTACCTTGAACGCCACAGTCCAAGAACAGCTCTAACTCTACCTTTTGGCCCTTACCTAAAAGGTGGTCCAACATATCTGCTGCCTGCCAAGAAATAGCTGCCGACGGAATCTTCACCTCGCTATCTCCATAGCTCATGGCCCCTGTATGCGGCAAATCATCGCGCAACAGCGTAACTGAGCGAAGAACTGTCGCCACCGCGCCAAATTTTCCTGCCTCCATCGCCCCTGCCCAACGGTATTTTACTGCACCGCCGTACGCATTAAATGTGCTGATGAGGCTGTGGTCCATATAGGTGTTGTAAAAGACAATCTTGCCTTCCACTCCCGCTCGTCCCAAAGCTTCTAATTCCTCAAAGGAACCTACCTCAACCACCTCAGCGCGAACGCCTTCTTTAGGGGTCGGCACCGATCCACCCAGGGCCGTAGTCGGCAATGAAATAGGCTCCCCACCGGCATAGGCCTTAGACCATTCGGGACCTCTGTACCATTTCGGGACCTCTACTTCCTGAAGCCACGCCGTATCTGCGCCTGCTTGCAGCATCGCAACTTTTGCCCAGCGCGCCGCCTCATTAGCCGCTTCTGAACCGCTGGGACGCGGGCCTATAACTTCGCACATGTACCGCAGCCATTCGTAACCCTGCTGCTCACCTAATGCTTCGGTATAAATGGATTTTATCACCGCCGCCTTATCGGCATCAACTTGTGACGCTGCGCTAAATCCTACTAATGCCAAAACGGCTAATATTCTAAATTTCATCATCGCTTTCGTCTTGCTTTCGTCTTCGCCGATATCGCTGGAGAGAACCTTACTAATTTAAGATTAAACTCTTCTTCTAACACCTTCACATAAGCGTCCAATTCATCTCTCACTGCCACCCGCGCTAACAACACCTTTTCTCTATGACTTCCATTAACTAAGTACAATGCAAAGCCCTCTCTTTCTTGATAGCGCATAACTCCCGCGTAACTGGTTTGTCGAACGGACTGCTGTTCGCCTAAAATGACCACAGCTGCATTCGGCACGATGGGCTCCCAGCTCCCCAAGGGAATCCCATAGACGGAATAATAGCGAAACATTTTTTGATCCGCGCTGCGAAGGGTGGTCCCACGTCGCGCAGTTACTCCCCACAATCCAATCAACCAAAAAACGAAAATTGCCGGATGCATTCCACTGAAGATGGGAAGAATAATGGATACCGCGAGAATTAACCAAAACCGAAAAGGCATGGGAAAAACTTTCTCTTTTGGTAATTCAACCCGCATCTAATGCTCTATTAATAGACTCCAGCTGAAGCCTGCATTAACAGCCCGCAGATATATGCTCCGTACGTGCCTAATGCGTATCCCAGAACGGCTAAAAGCACGCCAACTGGAGCTAACGCCGGGTGGAACGCAGCAGCGACAACCGGTGCGCTAGCCGCTCCGCCTATATTTGCTTTTGAGCCAACTGCTAGAAAGAAATAGGGGGCTCGGATAATTTTTGCAACGATGAACATGAGGCCCACGTGTATCATCATCCACACCAATCCAACGGCAAATAACCCTGGTTTGTGGAAAATCTCCATCACGTTCATGCTCATACCGATGGTGGCAACAAGAATGTAGATGAAAACGCTACCCACTTTTGAAGCGCCTGCTCCTTCTAATGTGCGCGCTTTCGTAAAGCTTAGTCCAATACCTATAGTCGTGGCAATAACAACCAGCCAGAAGAAGCCAGAGGTCAAGCTGAATTTTGCGAGAATCGGATAATGCTCGCCTATGTAAGGGGCTATTCCATCGCTCATCCAATGCGCCAATCCGGTCGCCCCAAAAGCCAATGCTAATATGTAAATGAGATCATTAAATGAGGTCACCTTGCTAATGCTCGCGGTGTAGGCCTCCATCTTATTCTGAAGGGAGTCTACCGCTGAGGCATCGGCCTTAAAGACTTTATCAATGTTTTTATGTTTTGCAACACCGATAAGTAAAAATGCCATCCACAACTCTGCTACCAGAACATCCACAGTAACCATGGCGCTAAAGATGTCTTCGCTGACTTCGAAAACTTCTTTCATTGCCGCTTGATTCGCGCCGCCCCCAATCCATGAGCCGGCTACAGTGGTCATTCCGCGCCAAATTTCCTCCGGGTTAGCGCCCACGATATCCGGAGCTATCACGCTAAATAATAAAATACTTAATGGGCCGCCAATCACCACCCCAATTGTACCGGTAAAGAACATAATAAGCGCCTTAGGGCCTAATTTTTTTACCTCGCCAAAGTCAATACTGAGTGTTAATAAAATCAATGCCGCCGGTAAGAG
>Ga0228635_1000432_pt1 | contig 25759 bp, 30 predicted proteins | sample 44DmetaG_FD_182699 | JGI IMG/M metagenome (GOLD analysis project Ga0228635, IMG submission 182699) | Seawater microbial communities from Monterey Bay, California, United States - 44D | ecosystem: Environmental > Aquatic > Marine > Coastal | place: USA: California | collected 2016-09-30 | reverse complement strand
CAGCCGGATAAGCGGGGCAGCGACGGGATGATATACAGCTACGCTGCAAAGCCGGGAACAGAGCAGAGCATCCTGGACCGGATATCTGACATCTGTATATCCATGAAAGCAGAGGACTACCTGCAGCTACCGGATGTCACCTACCACGAGGTGCCTGTAGAGCTTGATAGCAAGGCGCTAAAAGCATATGACGACCTGGAAAGAAAGATGGTGCTGGAACTTCCGGAAGATGGAGATGACATCAGTGTTGCCAGCGCAGCGGCTTTGTCCAACAAGCTCCTGCAGCTTGCGAACGGAGCTGTGTACGACGAAGATCACAGCGTCCACGAGGTGCATAACTGCAAAGTGGAGGCATTCTTGGAACTTATAGAATCCCTGCAGGGAAAGCCGGCGCTGGTGTTCTACAACTTCCAGCATGACCGGACCCGCATCCTGGAGGCGCTGCAGAAGTACAAGCTGCGTGTCCGGGAGCTGAAGACTACCCAGGATGAGGATGACTGGAACAACAGAGAGATCGATGTACTCCTTACGCACCCAGCCAGCAGCGCATACGGCCTGAACCTCCAGCGGGGAGGAAATCATGTGATATGGTTTGGCCTGACCTGGAATTATGAGCTTTATACACAGGCCAACAAAAGACTGCACAGGCAGGGACAGCAGGACAAGGTCATCATCCATCATCTGGTATGTACCGGGACCCGTGATGAAGATGTCATGAGGGCTCTGGAAAAAAAAGACGACGTGCAGAACTGGGTCATGGAGAGTTTGAAAGCAAGGATCAAGAAGATCAAGGAGGGAAAGTGACTATGGGTGTAAACATAGCGGCGAGGATAAGGTCGGCCGGAGAACCAATCGGCAGGACTACAAAGAAAGGTGCGGTAGAGTGCAAAGTAAAGTGCCAGGGATGCGGAGAGGATATAACATCTGACGGGGTCCTGGTAGGCGTGGAATATGTGAAGACAAAGCGCGGGTCTGAATGGTTCTTCCACACGGAGTGCATGGGGAAAATATGGGGGAGGAAGATAGTATGATCAACATTGAACGGATAGAGGAAGAGGTAAAAGCATCACCCTCCCAGGAGGAAAAACTGAGAATGATAGCCGACACCTATGGCTTGGAGCTGCAGATCTATAAGCTGATAGAGGAGTGTGGAGAACTGGTAACTGCAGCGGCGAAATATGACCCGCATGACTACAGAACGGGGTATCATTTGGCGGAGGAACAGGAGAGCTATGCGGTAGCAAGGCACAGGATTGAGATAATAGATGGTAAGAAACGGATCGGGTTGCCTGGACCCTACATACGATCAGGCATTACCAGCGATCAGGCGGGAGGAAAAATCATGAGGAGATATTTTGAGTTAATTGGAAAACGGCAAGTAGCTCAGTTGTCAATAGTGGACGGTAGTCCGGCTGAAAAAGCACCATCAGACGCAGGTGGTTAAAGCAAAAAAGTTAAAGGAGAAAGAAAAATGAAAAGAGTATTAGATGCCTGCTGTGGCAGCCGAATGTTTTATTTTGATAGACAGAATCCGGATGTGATTTTTGCAGATAATCGGGAGTTGGAAACAACTTTATGTGATGGACGTACTCTGCTGATAAAACCTGATGTACGAATGGATTTTAGAAATATGCCCTACGAAGACAATACTTTCAAAGTTGTTGTATTTGACCCTCCGCATTTAATTCATGCTGGGACGGGTAGTTGGTTGGCCAATAAATACGGAATCCTTCCGGCAGATTGGCCAGAATATTTGAAAGAAGGATTTAACGAGTGTATAAGGGTATTAGAACCTGATGGGTTACTGATTTTCAAATGGAATGAAGATCAGATTAGACTATTAGAGGTTTTAAAAGTCTTTGAAAAGAAGCCATTACTGGGAGACCGGAGAGGAAAAACAAGGTGGCTGGTTTTTATCAAGTGATTAGGAGGACGAACAATGAAAAACAATGAAGGCTATCCAGACCCTACGGCCAGCAAGGCGATCCATGAGGCGGACAAGCTGCCCAAACATATTATGGACGTGGTACATACGCTCAAGCTGGTTGCGGGGATGGTGGGGTTGAGGATTAAAAGTGTAGAGCTGGAGGACCGGAAGAGCGGGAAACGGTATACGTGGAGGAGGTAAAGCCAATGAATGCAATAAAGTGTGATAGATGCGGTAGTTATTTTGACAGCAATAAATTAAAGATTAAAGGAGGCAATTGCAACGGCGGCGAATCGTTTGGGTATATAAGTGTAAGAGGAAAGAACAATCACTGCTGTAACTATGATCTGTGTGATGATTGTGTTGTTGACTTCTTCCGTTGGGTAAATGATCCAAGTAAGCTGATGGGAGGTAATGCCGATGGATAAAGATATTTTACACGATTATGTAGATGCCTGTGAACTGATCCGGGAGACCGAGGAGGATATCAAACGTCTGAGAAAAAAACGAAAGACTGTTATCCAGACAAATGTTAAGGGTAGCAACCCGGAATTTCCGTATAACTCCCAGCATTTTAAAATTAAGGGAACCCCGTTCACTTATAGCGATGATCGTCAGCTTCGGATAGAGGAGAAGTTACTTGAAGAGCGTAAAGCTAACGCTGAGCGAGTTAAGCTGCAGGTAGAAAAGTGGATGTGCACCATTCCCAGCCGGATGCAGCGTATCATCAGATATAAGATTTTTGAGAACCAGACTTGGGAGCAGGTGGCGGAAAAGATAGGTCGAAAAGCCACAGGGGACAGCGTAAAAATGGAGTTCAGAAGATTTTTAGAAAAAAAATAAAAAATGTTCTAAATGTTCTATATGTTCTATTAGGATATGTTATAGTATAGACTGAGAAAGCTGTAAGATGTATGGATAGACCTCCTCTTGTTGAACGGCTGCCGGGTGTCACAGCTCGGTGGCTGAATCGCCGGTACCGCATAGGTATGTCAGGCACTGCGCAGTAAGGCGTATAGGCAGCATGGTTCCGTAATGGTAATGGAGTAGATTGACGTCAAGCATTCCGAGGCTGCCGAGAGAAGACATAGCCTAAAGGGCATTTGGGTAGGGGCAATGAAAGGAACTTATGGTTGCCAGAGCAGTACGGGGTGGGTTGCGTGACTGCTATATCTTGTATAATTTTATGAGCGAGGTGATCCCGCCGCTGGGGGGAACCGATTAACTACAACCTCTCCGCTGATATGATGGCGTGATGTATAGGGCACGTAATATCAGTGATAAATATAAGCCGTGACAACCGGTAAAGAACATGGGAGACGTCCCTGGGTGGAGTTGCGAGGGGGTTCTGATACCAAAAGCGGAATTGCAAGTTTGCGGGAATGCACTTTAAACCGCATGTCCCAGGACTGGGATAACAGCACCGTATCGCATAGCGTTTTACGGTGCAATGTGTGGAGCATACCATCAATGGCAGATGGACAGGGTCGCTCCCTGGGTTCCGGTCCGATTCCGGATGTTCCGCTTCGCCGGAAGGCGATACTCCCCCAATACATTTTTTAAAACACCCTGTAGAAATACGGGGTGTTTTTGTTGATTATCACTAAAAAATAGAGTATAATTATAAAAAAATATACGGGGTGATAAAATGAAGCGAAATGTAGTAGCTTTTTTAAATATGAAAGGCGGAGTTTGTAAAACTTCTTTGTGCAAAGAAATAGCATTATATTTAGCAGAAGAATTTCAAAATAAAGTGTTAGTTATTGACGTAGATCCGCAATCGAACTGTACACAGTCTTTTTTTGAGAGATATAATGTATTAGGGAAGAATACGATAATTAAGGGGGATTTATGTCTACCTTCTATTCAGAAGGTATTTTCAACTAGTGTTGCCAAACTGGAGCACTCTGATTTAGAAGAAATAATTTTGAAATTAACTAATAAATTGCACATAGTACCTGGAGAGCTTCGTACTATCTTCATGGAGCGAGAAACCGCAACAGGAGCATCCGAACAAAGATTATTAAATTTTATAGAAGATAATAATTTGAAAAAAGACTATGATTATATTCTAATAGATTGTCCTCCAACATATTCTTTTTATACAATTGCTGCATTACTCGCAAGTGATTTGTACTTAATCCCGGTAACTCCTGATGCTTATTCATTGTTAGGAGTAAATTTGCTTGAACAAGTTGTAAATCATTTGAAAGGAAACTATCGAGCAAATTTTAGAACTCACCCACTAGATAATTTAGGAATAATTTTCACGAGAATACCTAAAATTCCTAAAGGTGGAATAAAGAATAATATGGACCAAATTAAAGAAGCGTTTGTAGATAGGAAAATGCCTTTTTTTGAGAATTCATATTTGAAAGCTAATAGAATTCCAACGTCAAAGTTATCTACGTTTATTCTCGATAGAAAAGATGAGGCATTGAGGGATAACATGAAATCTATTTGTCAAGAATTTGTCAATAAAGTGGGGGAATATAATAATGAATAGAAGCATTTGGTTGAAAAAAATCAAATATATTGAAGGACTAAAAGATGAAGAATTAGTACGTATGGAAAGTTATTCTGTTTTAGTTAGTTTTATTTTATCAAAAGAAGAATTTAAAATTAATGCAGAATTAAAAGAGTTTATGGAAGAATTAGGAATAGAGTGTAAATTGTACTTGCTTAAAAGTAGAACAGCCATGTTGGCAAGAGCTGTAAGAATCTTTCAAAAAGCAGATATAACAGATGTACGGAAGTTCATAGATAAAATAAAAAACAGAATCAAATCAGAAGAACATGAACAGTCGGATAATACAACAAAGAAATCGAAAGAGAATTATATGAAAAAAGTGCTAAATCTTTATGGAAGAGTTGATGAAAATGAATGAATACATAAAATTCCTTAAAAAATATTTTCCAGAGGCAGATATGGCCTCTTTTCAAAATGAAGTATTATTTAATTTGATTTGTGAAAGTAATATTATGTCTGATATATATATATAAAGTATATGGATTTAAGTATATTAGGTGTAAACGTGGACCGGCTGATGTATTATATTCGTTTTCGTGATTGTGTGAATAAGCTATTGATATATCTTCCAATAAATGATGGCATTGGAATATACGCATGCATGAGATATTTTATAGAACAATTTTTGAAATATGTATACTCACTTTATAATAATAATGATGTTTCAAAAATCAATAAAACAAGTTATAGGCATATTAAAGAAGATATTAATAGTAACACAAATATAGATATAAATGTAAAGAAAGAAATAGAAAAAATATATTCTTATTATGCAAAATATTCTAACGATATACATGATAAGGCGGTTGTATATGATAAAGAATTGAATTTTCTTGGAGATATTCTAAAGAATAGAAATGATTTTATTTGTAGACTATCTGATGATTTGTCTAATTTTTTATTTATATCATACAACATTTTGAATAAAATATTTAATATAGATTTTAATAAATTGAATGCTTTTGAAAGAATGAGTATAGCTAAAATGTCTTCTAAGAAAAGAAAAAATAGAATATTAAATATGTTGAAGTACGAGAAGTAATTAGAGAGTCCACCTCCGGGTTGGCTCTTTTTGTATACATCAAAACGAAACGATTGAGAGGTGGTGAGGGTGCCGCGGAAATTGGATGAGCGAGCTGTGAAGGCAAAGGAGATGTACCTGAACGGAAAGAAATTAGTTGAGATTGCAAGTCAACTAAATTTGCCGGAAGGGACTGTTCGGCGTTGGAAGAGCACATATAAGTGGGGAAGCGAGCGCTCGTTAAATAAAAGCGAACGTTCGCAAAGGAGGAAGGGCGGGCAGCCTGGCAACAGAAATGCCGTAGGTCACGGTGGAACAGGTCCGCCGGGAAATAAGAATGCAGTCAAGACAGGAGAGTTTGAGACTCTCTTTTTTGATGCCCTGGAGCCAGAAGAGATGCGGCTTATCGGTATGGTACAGCCTGACAAAGAACAGCTCTTACTGCAGGAGATACAGCTTTTAACAGTCCGGGAGCGCCGGATGCTGAAACGCATAGATAGCCTGCGCGAATTGGAAGAATGCGCACCAGAGGAAGAAGATGACGAGCCAGGCGTCATCTCAACAAAAGTTCCGCCGGGCATGACAGTGACAAAATACACTGCAGGATTTGAAAAAGGCAAGATCACAGACTTGCGAGAATTTACGGGTATCCTTGGGCAGATACAGGCAGTTGAGGAGGCTCTTACCAGGGTGCAGGCAAGGCGCCAGCGTGCCATAGAGGCATTGCATAAGTTTGGGTATGATGACGCACATCTGGAGCTTATAAAAGCCCAGGTGGATAAATTAAACCGAGAAGGGCAGGACGACGATGGAGAGGAAGGAGTGGAGATATACAATGATGCACCAAAAGAAGCAGATTAAGATATCTGATATAGTGATTCCAAAGTATCTCCCCCTGTTTAATGACCGGAAACATCGGCATATCATTCTTACTTCCGGGCGTGCTGGAACAAAGTCCAGTTATGTGAGTATCGCCACAGATTTCCGCATCCTGGACGAGAAAAACGCATCCTGTGTTGTTCTGCGTAAGCACCACAATAAGCTGCGCAAGACGGTTTACAAAGAGATGATACGAGGTATCAACCGTCTGGGCGTCAGCAAAAAGCGGTTCAAGATCGGGAAATCCCCAATGGAGATCACGTACAAAAAGAATGGCAACACTATTTATTTCTCCGGATCCGATGGAGTGGACGATACAAAGGGTATCATTGATGAGGACAAGCCTATCAAACTGGTCGTACTGGACGAGCTGACAGAGTTCTTTGACGACGGTGAGGGAGAGGAAGAGCTGGCAAATATCGAGGCAACCTTTGTCAGGGGTAACCAGGGCGGGTTCCAGATGATATATCTCTACAATCCACCGAAGAATCCTAACGCTCCTATCAACGAGTGGTGCCGCAAGATGGAGGAGCGACCAGACTGCATCCACATCCACACAAATTATAAGGACGTGCCCGAGGACTGGTTGGGACCGGATCTGATAGAATCGGCAGAAGTGATGGAGCAGGCAGACCCTAAGATGTATCGTTGGGTGTGGCTGGGAGAAAGTATAGGCATAGATGATCTTGTCTATTACATGGTCAATGCGGAGCTGCATTATTATGATGGCCTTCCTGATGAGGATAAAAAGACAATCGGGGAGATTGGCGTAGGCGTTGACTACGGCCAGAAGAACCCTACGGTATTCGAGGCGTTCGGTGTGGATTACAGCCGGCAGGCATTGCGTGGTTTGGATGAGTGGTACCATTGTGGCAGAGATGAGGGGCAGAAATCCCCCTCAGAATACGCAAAAGAACTGAAAGACTTTTGCGACCGACTGGAAAAAGAATACGACCGGGTGGTGAGCTGGGTATTCATCGACCCTTCTGCAGCCGGTCTCATTGAGGAGGTGCGGCGGATCATGCCGCACATAGAAGTTATCCCGGCGTTCAACGACGTAAAACTGGGGATCAGTCGTGTACAGAAATTCTTTTCTTTCCGGAGGATTCTCATTAACCGGAATCAGAAACAATTGATCAGAGAATTGGGGTTATACCAATATGACCCCGAAAGCATCAAGAAGGGCAAAGAAGAAGTGCTGAAGGTCAACGACCACGCTGCGGATGCCACAAGGTATCTTGTATGTGGTATGTGGGGCCTGATAGCCGTATTCCTGCCTGTATCCGATAGAGAGTGAGGTGATAAGCATGATACAGTATGAGAGCATAAAAAAGGCCCTGGGCGTCGATATCGCGGTGTCACCAGAGATGGCAGACGCCATATACCGTTGGCAGCGTATGTATAGCAATAAGCCACCCTGGCTCAGTAAGGATGTTAAGGGATTAAACCTGCCTGCTGCTGTCAGCTCTGAGTTTGCCCGGCTTGTTACAAACGAGGCAAAGATAGAGATCAGCGGCAGTCCCAGGGCGGAATTTATAGACGGAATACTGACAGGATTCCGAAGCAATCTCCGCAAATATGTAGAGTATGCCGGTGCTGCAGGCGGTATTTGTTTCAAACCATATCCCTCTGGCGATACAGTTGCAGTGGATGTGGTGAGGGCCGGTAACTGTTATCCAACGGAGTTTGATTCTTCTGGAGCGATGACCGGGGCTATCTTCCCGGAATTTAGACGTAAGGGGAAGAAACTATACACAAGGCTGGAATACCATAGCCTGCGGGATGGCAGATACACCATTGAGAATCGGGCATTTGTGAGTACAAAGGCTATCGTAAAGACCGATGAGATCGTTCAGCTTGGCACGGAAATAAAACTGGAGACTGTTGACGAGTGGGCCGACATTTCGCCATACGAGGAATTTCAGAATGCGGACTGTACGCTCTTCTCATACCTCAAAATGCCACTTGCAAACAACATAGACCCGGATTCTCCTCTGGGAGTGGCGGTCTATTCCAGGGCTGAGAAACAGATACAGGATGCGGACGAGATATACGGGGCCACGCTCTGGGAATACAAATCAAAGGAGACGGCCATCCAGGCGTCGAATGAATTTTTTAAGAAAAACCGACAGGGTGAAGTACTCCTTCCAAAAGGACAGGAGCGCTTGTATTATCCGATGGGTAACAGCATTGCTGACCCCACAACCGGAAAGCCCCTGTTCAACGTGTATTCACCAGATATCCGTGACCAGAGCTTTTTTAACGGGTACAACCGTATCATACAAAAAGTGGAGTTTAACAGCGGCCTAGCATATGGCACACTGTCTGACCCGCAAAACGTGGAGAAGACAGCGGAGGAGATCAAGACCAGTAAACAAAGGTCCTATTCCACGGTAAAGGACATCCAGAATAGTACAGAGGAGGCTATCCGATCCCTTGTCAGGTCAATAGAGGTGTGGGTGGAATTTGGTCACCTTGCCCCGCCTGGAAAAGTAGAGGTGTCATGTGACTGGGATGATTCCCTTATTGTGGATAAAAAGTACGAGCTGGAGCAGCTCAGAGCCGACCTGGCTGCCGGGATCATCGGCCCGGTGGAGTTTCGTATGAAGCGTTTCGGTGAGACGGAGGACCAGGCAGTCAAGGCACTTGCGAAGATACAGTTCCCGGATGACATACAGGAGTGATGTAGATGCGACCGGAAGAAATGGGGAGCCTGCCCCTGCAGGTGGAAAAGCTATTTTACAGCCTCCAGGACAGGATCATGTCAGATGTGGTCAGGAGGATCAAGAAGACCGGGGAGATAACCTCAACGGCAGACTATCAGCTTAACCGTATCAAGATACTGGGAAATTCCAATGCGTTCATCGAGGATGAACTGAAAAGGCTGTTAGATGCAGCATACCCAGAACTGTTTGCGCTGTACGACAAAGTGATAGACTGGGAGTATGTGCGTAACAAGAGCCTGTATGAGCAGGTAAACGAGCAGTTTATCCCACCCGAAGAGAATGACTGGCTGCAGGGACTGTCATCCGCGATCGTCAGCCAGACGGAAGGGGAGATCAAGAACATATCGCAGTCCCTTGGATTTTCGCTGGATTACGGAAACGGGAAAAGGGTATTTACACCACTGTCCGAATACTATCAGCAGTATTTGGACAGGGCCTGCGTGGACATTGCATCTGGTGCCTTTGATTACAACACGGTATTGCGCCGTGTTGTCAGGGATATGACAGGCTCAGGGATACGGACTGTTGACTATGCAAGCGGGTATTCAAACCGTGCTCCCGTGGCGGCACGTAAGGCTGTTATGACGGGCGTGCATAATCTCAGCAACAAAATCAACGAACAACTTGCAAAAGAGCTGGAAACGGACGATTACGAGGTCACAGCGCATTACGGTGCACGGCCAACGCATGCGGTATGGCAGGGCAGGGTATACAGCCGCCGGGAACTGGAATCTGTTTGCGGCCTTGGCAGTGTGACCGGTCTCTGCGGTGCAAACTGTACGCATTCATACCTGCCCTTTATCCGTGGGATATCAACCAGGACTTATACAGATGAGATACTGGAGGATATTAGAGAGGATGACGCCAGGATAAGAAAGTACAGAGGAAAGGAATATGATGGGTATACATGTCGACAGAGACAACGCGAGATGGAGACAACCATGCGGGCGCAGCGGGAACGGATCAAATACCTGAAAGAGGGTGGTGATCACGATGCAGTGCTGGCAGCTCAAGCAAAGTATCTGCAGACGTTGCATGAATACAAAGCATTCTCGAAAAACATGGGCCTTCAGCCGCAGATGGAGCGTGTGTACATGGACGGTCTCGGGAGGATGTCAGGCGGGAGAATACCTGCAAAAGCTGTTGCAAAATTAGGAAGAAATGGTACAATAAAGTCGAATGTATAAGCGGTACAAGAGATACCACCCCAAATTGCTACGGTAAGGAGATGAGTGAGTGAAATACATGGTAAAATTAAAAAACATAAGTAAAAATGGTGCCATTATAGAGTGTGAAATCTACCCGGAGGATAGTGAGACCCCAGGGTATGTATCGGTTAACTCTATGACCGAGGAGCTTGTAAGCTATCACCTGCCGCCTGGCTATGAATGGTGCAAAGGGCATGTGATGCATGCGCGTAATGCTCTTGTAGGAATATCAAAGGAAAAGGAAATCCCCAATGATAAATTGGTGATGTGGCATTAATATCACCGGTCAATATTGACTGCGCGGTATTTTGTGCCTTTTGGAGGTGATGTTACTTGATTGTAGTAACTATGGGGCGTACCGGAGTAGATATCAGCGGCCATGCAGGATATGACAAACAGGGTCGTGATATCGTATGTGCTGCGGTTTCTGTCCTTGCATATAACCTCGTGCTGTCCCTGGAGGCGCTGACGCCTGATCAGGTGTTTGTGGAAGAGCGGCAGGGATATACAGAGATTATCTGGGATGACCTCTCAGAAAGAGGTAGAACATTGGTGGATTCCTTTTTCCTTGGCATATGTGCCATTGAGAGGGATTATCCAGGGATACAAATCAAATATGGTAAATAAGCACGCGGGGACGCCCGGGTGTTTTTTTATGTCCAATACCGGTTAAGACGTTTAAAAGGTCTCGGAAACTGACCGGCAAGTCATATAAACTGTGCAGCCACCGGAAGACACCGGATATAAAAACGAAGGCGGAAAGGATGAATATGGATTTAAAAGAATTACTTGGGGATGAGCTTTACGCTCAGGTAGATGCAAAAATTGCAGAGGTAAATGGTGCTGATGACAGGAAAGAGAACCCTGTAAAGTTTGTTGATCTGTCCGAGGGGGCGTATGTCAGCAAGGAGAAATATACCGGCCTGAAAACAGAAGCCGATGGGTATAAGAAGCAGCTCACGGAGGCAAACACCACCATTGAATCTTATAAGGAAATGGACATTGAAGGCATTAAAAAATCTGCGGATGAATGGAAACAAAAGTATGAGACTGACACAGCGGCGCTGAATCAGCAGATCGAGACCCAGAAGAGGACATTCGCGGCCGAGAAGTACCTCGATGGTCAGAAAATTAAGTCCCCTCTTGCAAGAAAAAGTATTCTCTCGGATTTCATGGCTCAGAATCTTGAATTTAAGGATGGCACTTTTGTAGGTGCGGAAGACTACATGAAAAAGATGAAGGAGCAGTATCCGGATGACTTTGAATCCGAACAGAAAGAGGAGCCACCCCAGAAAAAAACATGGGTGAGAGGAACCAGTGGTACCTATAAGCCCGGAGTTGTAGACTCTGAAGAATCCTATTTAAAACAGAAGTATGGTAACAACAAATATTACAGAGGTAAGTAAAGGAGATTGAACTATGGAATATGGTGGATATAACGTAACGGAAAAATACAGCAATATTGTAGAGCCGAATTTATACTATGACTCTATTTTTCAGCCGGGCATGACCTATACGGATAAATTCCAGGGTGATGCGGCATCTGGTCTGGTTAAGATCTTTAAGGTTGGAGCTGATGGTGTACAGGACCCGAAGACCCCGGCGGCTGATTTTAGCCATGAAAAGGTAACTAATGAGCTGATTGACCTGAGGCTGAACAATATGCAGCAGAAATCTAAGAAAATCTATAACATTCAGGCGCAGGGTGTACCGTACAACATGGCGGAAGAGCATTTGTCCCAGGCCGTTATGGATTGTAAGGAAGGATGGCAGGCGTCCGGTCTTGCTTGCCTTGCAAATGAGGGCACAGCAATGAGTGACACAGAAGCACTCACCGCGGCAAACATCAAAAAGAAAATCATCGAGGCCCGTAAAGTAGTGCGTAAAGGAAAAGCCGTGGCGAACATCGTGCTTGCATCCGTTGATGCGTACTCCACTATGCTGGAAGCTGCCGGCGAGCAGTATACACCGGTCACAAATGACAGCATCATGCAGTCCGGACAGATCGGCAGATGGCTGGGCATGTTGTGGGTTGAAGCAAACATGCTGGATGTGCTGAGCGCTGCTAAGTATTACAACTATGCAGGTGACCTTAAGACAGTAGATCTGACCGGTATTGACTTTATCATGTACGACTGGAACGGATTCTCCATCGTGGACAACCTGGAGATGATCCGTCTGAAAGATTCCGAGAATTTCAACGGCACACTTGCTCAGGTTGAGATCAATACCGGTTATCGCGTTCCGACAGCCGCAAAGGTAGTCGTAAAAAAACACGGAGCTTGACAAGTTTGACGGTTACCTCCGTAGCAGGTAGCACGAGCGGCTCTACTAAGATCACAGTAGAGCCGGCGCTGTCAAGCGGTAACAGCTACAAATACAAAGTGGCGGCAAACCCGACCATGCCGAATGCAGGACAGGAATGCAAGAGCGGATACACAGCATGGGACGGTACAGCAGATATTACAGCGGCAACAGGTCAGAAAATTGTTGTTGTCGAGGTAGACGCAGATAACCGCTGTGTTGGGGCAGGTATGACAGTAGTAACTGCCGCAGAATAGAGGTGAATATATGCCACGGATAGATGTAGATTATCAATACTACGTTGATGTTTTTAAGGGAGACACCCTTACGGAGGCTGACTTTAAAAAACACAGCCGCCGGGCTGAATTGATGGTGAACCGGATGACATACGGCAGAATCCATGAATTTGAACTGCGTCCTGGTGATTCAGAAGCTGTGAAGGCTGCCATATGCGCTGTAGCCGAAATTTTAGCCGAGGACCACCGGCAGAAAGAAATGACTGGCGGGCGATTGGTAAAGAGTGTCAATACCGACGGAGAATCCGTGACATATGCGGACATCCCCGACAATCGGCCACCAGAAGAGGCACTATACAGTAAATGCTGTTCTGAAGCCCGTCTTTACCTGGAAGACACGACACTCTTATATCCGGGGGTGTACTATGATTATTAACGCAGAGGTGACCATATATAACCGCAAGGTGAATCCGGATACGCGGAAAATAGAGTATTTCGGGCATATATCTCCTTGCCATTATTACTGCGAAAATAAGGTGATAACGGGCGATAAAGGAGAAGGTGGCCTAAAGCATGCTGATGTATTTAAAATCCGGATTCCGGCCGAATATCTTGACGGTTATGTGCCGCCGGATGAGTATGTGAAGCTGCCGTACAGCAATGATATGGCTGCGTGGACAGTGGACAAGGAAGACTTATTCATCTTAGGTAGACATGACCTGCGGATAAAAGGGGTTAGTGATCTGCAGAAGACGCACAGGCCATATGGCTGTATAGATAACTATGGGGATAACCGCAAAGGCGGAATCCCCCATATAAGATTTGGAGGTTGTAAGTAATGGGACAGTCTAAATTTGTACTTAGGATGGACCCTGCAGATAAGATTTTATTAAAACGTAAGATGGGCGACAACGGGCAGGCCCAGCTTTTTTTATCAAAGAATTTTGCAGATAAGTCACTTCCTTATGTCCCCCGGTTGACAGGGGCATTAAGGGACAGTGCCAGGGTTAACCCGAAAAGTGTTTCGTGGAATACGCCGTATGCAAGAAGACAGTTTTATGAGCACAAAAGTAAAAGTATGTGGCATATAAAAATGTGGCGTGACAGGGGAAAGGAAATCGTGGATAGCGTAGCACAGTTTTGCGATTGCAGGGTTAAGAGATGAGTATTATTGAGTCAATCAGAGATTTTATAGCAACCTGCCCGTTTATTGAGGAGCTGGATACCATGTTTCCGCCCGTAAATGTGGATAAGCTGGAGTCTGACCCGTCTTACAGCGTCGAAAGTGTTCCTTCCGACCCAATTGTGAAAAGGTGCATTAACGGGGACAGTATCCGCAGGGTGACTTTTTATCTGTGCTCCAGAAACCTTTATGGGGCAGAGGAGAACCTGGACACCAGTCAGTTTTATGAGAACTTTGCTGATTGGCTGGAGGATTGTACCAGGACAAAATGTCTTCCCGTATTAGGAGATGGGCAGACAGCGAGGGCAATAAAAGCAAATACGCACGGATACATCAATGATAGTGAGGCAACATATGCCCAGTATCAGATCCAGTGCGAATTACAATATTATCAAAAAAGAAAGGTAGGATAAGCATGAGAAGATTGGATTTACAGAGGTTTGCGGACACTGAAGCAGTGCAGCGGTATCAGGAGGCATTGTATATCAATGTCGGCGCTGCAGGCGCGGCCGCAACATACGAACTGTTCGGAACCGGTGTGACCAAAGCTGATGAGAGCTTTGACACGAAAACTAAAGAGAGCCGCTACATCAACCAGAAATCTACATCTCAGAGTATTACGGGATATGGGTATTCCATTGGCTATGAATATGAGAATATCCCGTCCGAAAAGGCCGTCAAGATGATTGATTCTGTGGCAAAAAAGGAGAAAGTAGGCTCTGAAGCGGAGACAGACCTTGTGGTCGTATCCCTGTACATGGAAAAAGAAGAAAGCAAGGGGTATCCGGCAAGAAAAAGGAGAGTGACCATCTCCCCGGATTCCAATTCCGATAACGACGGAACTATGGTAGGTTCCGGCAGCCTCCTGGGCAAAACAGACTGGGAGTATGGCTTCTTTGATGTGGAGAAAAAGGCGTTTACTGCAGACGCCACAGCTGCGGCAAAATTTGATGTGTCGGCGGGAAATTAGTTGGTGCTCCGGTAACAACGGCAGCCGAAGCACCGACTAAAGTGGCCGTAAATAAAGTAGCTATAGAGACCGCAAAAAGTGAGGCTGGGACTGAATAGTCCTGGCCTTTTACGGAGGTAGAGGAAATGCAGGTAAATTTTGACACGCTTAACTTTGATGCAACAGATGCGGACACCCTGCAAAAGTATCTTGATGCAATGCAGATCGTTTCAGAAAAGGCGAATAGGCTTGATAAAGACGCTCCGCAGCCAAAACAGTATCAGTATCTTTGCGAGACTGTTAAAACATGTTTCGATGATATATTCGGGGCTGGCACTGGAGAAAAAATCTGTGGGGCCAACAACTCTCTAAGAGCCTGCACAAATGCGCTTAGAGAACTGGTAGAAGAATATAATCACCAGATGAGCGAACAGAAGAGAGCGAATGAAGCGCTCATTGCGGAAATGGAAACTGGGAAGGCTGTTGATACAGAGTGAGATTAACAGAACAGCTTCCAGTAACTGTAGAAATTGCGGGAGAAGCATATGCAATCAAAACGGATTTTAGAGATATCCTCCGTTATGATGAGACTATTAGGGGACAGAGTGATGGAGAAGCGGTATTAAAGGCCATAAACATGCTTTTGGGAGAAGAGGTGCTACGCAAACCAAATATGAGAGCTGACGATATAGCAGAGGCGATCGGATGGTTTGTCAAATGCGGGGATATCAACAAAAAGAATACTCTCCCGCGTGCTGTACTGGGCCTTAACAATGCGGTACCTATGGATTTTGGCACGGATTCCGCTTTGATTTATACCGCCTTCCTACAGACATACGGGCTTGATCTGTATGATATCCCATATCTGCACTGGTGGAAATTTAATTGGATGCTGGAGGACATTTCTCCTTCGTGCCGTCTGTCAAAGGTAATTGAGTACCGGACGATAGATACGAAAAACAAAAATCTGTCCAAGGAACAGAAGAAAGCTTATGCGGCCTTACAGCGGTATTTCCGTGTCCAGGAAAAGAAATCTGAAGAAGATGATGCCATAGTACAGGCACTCCTGGAAGGGAGGGACCCATTTGGATAAAGACAAGAAGCGCATAAAGATTGTGTGCCCTTATTGCGGATATAAAATGCCCATAGCTTATGACCCGGCAAGGGTTATTTGCCAGGGTGTATACATCCAATGCAAGGGCCGAAAGTGCAAAAAAGAATTTGAAATAAGGATTTAAGTGTCAAGTAGAGCCATTACGAGCCGATGACGCTTGCGAAAGGCAGGTGGGATTATTGGCTGATGGCAAAATTACGATTGAAACAAGTATAGATAATGCTGGGGCGCTAAAAGACCTTAAAAAGCTGACAAGTAACGTCAGCCAACAGGGTAATGCGGCAGCAGGGGCGGCGTCCAGTGCTTTTAGTAAGATTGGTTCCGCCGCAAAGCATTCGGCGGCAATCGCAGTAACGGCCCTTGCTGGTGTAGGGACGGCTGTCGCGGCGGCTGGTGGGCTAGCCGTAAAAGTTGGTTCTGATTTCGAGGCTGCCATGTCAAAAGTAGCCGCTGTTTCTGGTGCGACCGGGACAGACCTTAGCAAACTGACCGAAAAAGCTAAGGAGATGGGAGCGAAAACAAAATTCTCTGCTTCGGAAGCCGCTGAAGCCATGAATTATATGGCAATGGCCGGTTGGAAAACAGAGGAAATGCTGAATGGTGTAGAAGGTATCATGAATCTGGCGGCGGCGTCAGGAGAGGATTTGGCGTCTACATCTGATATTGTGACGGATGCATTGAGTTCGTTCGGATTACAGGCCAGTGACAGCGGGCATTTTGCTGATATCCTTGCAGCAGCGTCCAGTAATGCGAATACCAATGTTGCCATGATGGGCGAAACATTTAAGTATGCAGCGTCTGTTGCCGGTGCAATGGGGTATACTGCGGAAGATACAGCCCTTGCAATTGGGCTGATGGCAAATAGAGGTATAAAAGCAAGTCAAGCGGGTACTGCACTCCGGAGTATCATGACAAGACTTGCAAAGCCAACAAAAGAGACTCAGGGAGCCATGAACAAGCTTAGTATCTCCCTGACGGATTCTGAGGGCAATATGAAGTCCCTGGATACTATCATGCAGGATCTGCGTGAGGGATTTTCTGGATTAAGTGAGGAAGAAAAAGCGGCTACTGCGGCAGCATTAGGCGGCCAGGAGGCAATGTCTGGTCTGCTGGCTATTGTAGGAGCCTCCCCAGAAGAATATGAAAAACTGCAAAGCGCCATTGCAAATTGTGACGGTACTGCTGAGAGAATGGCAGAAACCATGCTGGACAATCTTCAGGGAAGTCTAACCATTCTCAAATCCTCTCTGGAAGGTCTGGGAATCGAAGTATACGAGAGTATGCAGGAGCCTTTAAAGAATGCTGCAGATAACGGGATTGCGGACGTCAACAGACTCACAGAGGCTTTTAAGCAGGGCGGATTTGATGCTGCTGTCGAAGAGGCAGGAGACATACTGGCAGGACTTGCTACGAAGGTAGCACAATCAGCCCCAAAGATGATAGACGCCTCAGTTTCCGTAGTTAAATCCTTTGTAAAAGGTATTGGCAAAAACAAGATGCAGCTTAAAGTTGCTGCGGATGATATCGTCAAATCTCTGTGTAACGGATTGGTAAAGCTCCTTCCGAAGGAAATGCAGAAACCTGCAAAGAAAGCCCTGGATTCTCTCGTAAGGACATTCAAGTCGGGGACTAAAAACCTCTTGAGCGTTGCACAGTCAGTTTTAAACGCTGTAGGTGCAGTGTTTAAAAGGCTGGGTGGGAATATGGATGACATTATCCCTACTGTTGTCAGCATTGTGGCGGCCTTTAAAACTTTCAAAGCCGTTACCGGTCCGGTGTCATCCGTTGTAAGCGTTATCACCAAATTAACAGGAGCCGCAAAAGGAGCAGGTCTTGCTACCACTGCCCTGAATGCTATTATGGCTGCAAACCCTGCGACCCTGATTGCCGGTGCCATTGCCCTACTTGTAGGCGGATTGGCTGCGTATGCACTCACGGCAGGTCGTGCGGATGAACAGCAGAGTGCCTTTAATGAGCGAATGGATAAGCTGGGAGCATCCATAGAAAAGAACCAAAATGCAATAGATCAGCTCGGGGAATCCATGAAGGATACCAGTTCTTCTATTGACGCATCAGCAGCACCTGTTGAACGTTTGCGAGGAAAATTATCTGAGGCATTTGACGAAACCGGTCACGTAAAAGAGGGGTGCGAGGATCTGGCCACATCCATCCTTAATCAGCTTAACGATGCGATGGGGACCAGTTACCACATTACATCTGAAGGCTTTATTGCAGATAATGACGAAGTTAAGCAATCATTACAAGATGTCAATACAACAATTGATGAATATGTACGCAATATAAAAAGCAAAGCATTATCTGAGGCGGCGTCTGGAAATTATACTGAAGCGATAAGAAATCAAGCAGATGCGCAGAAAGACTTAACAGATGCACAAAAAGAATATCAGAAAAGCTATGATGAATTAATTAAAGTTGATAAACAGTGGCGTGACGGTTTGGCCGATGATGATGCGTACGGCAAGGCACAAGAAAACTTAAAAAATACTACAAAAAAATTAACAGATGCAAGTCAAGCTGCTACTGAAGCCGACACAGTGGTAAAAGGCTTGGATAGTATTATGGATACCCTTGGAGAAGGTAGCCCTGAAAGTATACAAAAGGCAATGGATGCATATGCGAAGTTACCTATTGAATCAGAAAAGGCTGCAAAGGGAGTAGCAGTAAGCGAACAAATGATTCAAGACGCACTTTCATCGACGGATTATAGTAAGATGGCAGAAGGCTTTCAATTGGCGGTAATGCAAATTGAAAAATCCGGAGGAGAAATACCTAAAAGTTTACAAGAATCAATTGTCAAAGCAGTTAATAACTTTGATAAATTAGGAACTGAAGGGAAAGAATCTGTTGCAAATTCTATGCGTCTGTTAATGGACGCAATGAAAGACAAAGTGCCCGAATTTGCTGATGTTGCGAATCTGACATCCGAGGAAATAATACAGACATTTGGAAAATACCTGAAAGACAGCGGCGCTCTTGGCGATATCGGAACAGAGGCTCTGGACAAGATGATGAAAAGCATGGAATCTGCGGACGCCACATCTGTGCCGAATAAAAAGGGAAAAGAAGTCACTGAGACCGCCGCACAGTCTATGCGGAATGGTTACGATGTCATTAATACTGCATCAAAGGGCGCAGGCGAACAGATAGGCCAGGGATTTTCTGCAGCGGATTATTCGCTTGCAATCACTGCCGCAGCAAAAGCTTGTAATATGACTGTAGAGGAGCTGATGGGCCACCAGGAGCAGATATATGCTGTTGCAGCACAGGTTGCACAATCTGGAGCGAATGGATTCACGGCTGCTGATTTGGTAGGCATATTTGGTTCCAACGCACAAGCGGCAGCAGATGCGGCCAACTTTGCGCTTATAAATGGCTCCGCACAGGCAGGAGCAAGCGGTGCTAATTTTGGTAATTCCACAAATGCGGCTCTTATGGCGTCAAATATGCCAGGGGTATTTGCTGGTCAAGCAAATGGTGCGGCGTCAAATTTTGCGTTTGGTATGTTATCCGGTGCAGGCCAGGGGGCAGCGGCAGCAAGTAGTGTAGGCAGTTCCGCAGGTATGGCCCTGCAGAACTCGGGCATTAGCAACATGTTCCAGGTGACTGGATCCAACGCAACGAATATCCTGAATAGTACCATTCAAGGGAGCCAGGGGACCATATCATCGGCGTCTGCAAATCTCGGGCGCTCGTCCGCATCTGCTTTAAAGGGTGTGAATTTGGGCAGCAATTTCCAGTCTCAGGCACGTTCTGCCGTTAATATGTTTTGTGCGGGAATACGTGGTCTTACATCGTCCGCCATAAGCGCGGCAAGGGCACTGGGCGCAGGTGCTATCAGAGGATTGAGTGGGTGTAATCTGTCTACAGAGGGTAGGACACAAGGTTCAAAATTTGCAAGATCATTCAGCGAAGGGATTGATTCAGGCCGAAGTTCTGCGTCTACAGCAGCATCCGGTCTTGGCAGTGATGCAGAAAGCAGTCTGAGTGGTTATTCCGGCAGTGGTTATGACATAGGTGTCCAGTTTTCTGCAGGCTTCGCCTCTGGTATTCGGGCAGGAGGCGGCGGTGTGGCAGCGGCGGCGGCAGACGTCGCAAATCAAGCTGTAGCAGCCGCACAGCGAAACCTTAAAGTGGCATCACCGTCCAGAGTTATGCGTGCAATAGGCCGTTGGTATGACAAAGGTCTTGAAGTAGGTATCGACGAAAACAAGCGAGGTGTTGAAAAAGCTGTTGACCGGTTGTCTGACAAACTGACCTTTGACCCAAATTCCTTACTTGCGAAAATGCGAGGAGATTTTGACAACAATCTGAGCCGGATTGCCGGAAATCATCTGGCAAACAGGTATATCGCCACGGTAACAGCACCGGAACCGCAGGAACCGGCAAAGGTAGAGCAGACGGTGAATATATATCAGCCTGTTAAATCGCCGGTAGAAACGGCAAGAGAACTGCGGAAAGTAGGAAGGGAGCTGGCATTTGGATGACAAGAAAGATAATATTTACATTCCGGAAAGGGGAAGAGGAGCTCGTCTTGGACGACTCCTCTTTTTCCGTGGTGGCGTATGAGGGGCTGGAATCAACAGATTACGACATGTTGACTGAAGAAAACGTTGGATATGCGGGTGAGCGTAAAAGGCGGATGAAAATACTCAAAAGGCCGATAGCCATAGAGTTCGATTATCTCGGATATGAAGACATCCCAGAAGTAAGGCAAAAGCTGATCGGCTTTTTCTCCCCCTACAGCAGCGGCAACCTAACTGTTGATTTTATGGGAACAGAGAGAGCTATAGAATACGAGGTACAGAAACTGAAATTTAGTAGTCAGAATGTTTTTGAACCTATTTCCTGTTTACTTGAGCTTGTCTGCGTAGATCCGGATTTTCAGACACCGTATCACCTGATGGAGGCGATCAGCACGTGGGTGGATGGCTGGAAGTGGAAGTTCAAGCTCCCATTCCATATGAAACGGCGTGGAGATCCCAGGGTGAATATCGTAAATGACGGCCATGTGGAGACGCCTATAGAAGTTGAATTCCACGGTCCTGCAGAAAACCCCAGGGTAACAAACCTGACTACAGGGGAATATGTACAGGTGAACAGGACACTTACCAGTGATGATACCCTGTTCATCAACACCGCGTTCCGTAACAAGACTGTGGAGATTGAAAGAAACGGTGTCAGGGAGGACGCCTTTGATTATATCGACCTGGGCTCGACCTTCTTTTCCCTGCGGCTGGGGGATAACCTGCTGGAATACAGCACCCAGAATGACTTGAATCCACAGAGCGTCATCATCCGGTATAAGAAAAGGTATCTGGGAGTATAGGAGGAATATACATGGAAAGCTATGGTTTTTTTAATGGAGATACCGAGTACGGACAAGATGAGTTTAACCGGTACTTTAAAAATATATATGAGGATGGCCTGAGTAGGGGGAGTAACGGTAGCCTTACTCTATCAGCCTCACTAAGCGGTGAATCGGTGGTTTTAACGCCAGGTTTTGCTATCATGCAGGGCTTTTTTTATTACAACGACAGCAACAAAACCATACCGATCACTCGTAATAGCACCTACAAAGTGATCTATCGTCTTGTGCTGCGCTTGGATTATGAAAGTAAAACAATACAGGCTGTGCTCAAAGCGGGAACTGCCGGTAGTACACCCACAGTGCCAGCCCTCACAAGAGATGCATCACGATATGAACTATCCCTGTATCGTATTGATGTCCCTGTGACCGGTCAGATATCCATAACTGACGAGAGATTCAATACTGCGGTATGTGGTGAAATCAGACCGAAAAATTTGGCTGGATACAAAGAAATGGTAGAAGAATTTGATAGGCAGTTCCAGGCGTGGTTTAAAAACGTGCAGGGAACCGGCTGGCGTAACATTTTTGCACAGGCTACGGAGCCTGGAGGGGCGGTGACAGGAGCCATATGGATAAGCGGATAAATATTCGGTTTTTTGACCCTGATATCAATTTTATCGGGGAGATCACAGACTACACGGCCCTGATCCATGTCAGCAAATGGAAAAGTTATGGAGATTTTGAGATTCATTCCTCTGTTATGTATGACCGGTTATTCCATGATGGAAATATCATCATGCTGGACAATGACACCAGGAAAACAGGGATTATAAAGTATATCGGGGTGGACGATGAAGAGGGAGGAACTGTGGAGCTCAAAGGTTTTTCTCTACTCCATATGCTCACACAGAGGATAACAGTCCCGCCAAAGGGGAAGGCACACCACGAATTTAACAAAGCTGCGGCAGAGGATATCATGACCGCCCTGGTAAACACAAATGCAGTTGCCCCGGCGGACAGTAAAAGAAAAATCCCTAAGCTTGTGATAAAGCAAAGCGCCGGCAGGGGTGACCGGCTGACATACCAAACAAGGTATGACGTACTTACTGACTGCCTGGAGGAGTTGTGTGGCGCCTCTGGACTTGGCGTCTGTGTATCACTGGACCCGTGGAAGAAGCAGTTTGTATTTGAAGTCCTGGAAGGTGTGGATCGGACAGTGAATCAGGCTGATCGTCCACCCATGATTTTTAATGTCAACTACGACAACATTGAAAATCGTGAGTACATCCGGGATAGCAGCGAATACAAAAACTGTGCTTACACCGGAGGACAGGGAGACGGAGTAAACCGAGTCATAAAAATCATTGGAAACGAGAAAACGGGTCTTGACAGGTATGAGCTGTTTGTGGACGCCCGGGACGTGGAAGATGAGGCAAACCTGCCGGACAGAGCTAAAGTTAAACTTGCTGAATGTGAGAAGATTTCCTCTTACACCTGCGAGGCTGATGCTGCTCTGTATCAAAAAAAGTGGAACCTTGGTGATGTGGTCACAACGAAGGACGCAGAATGGTCTCTTTTGCTGCATGAGCGAATCACTGAGGTCATGGAAACACTTGATTCGGATGGATACGTAGTTGAGCCAACGTTCGGCACCGCTACGAAATCCATCATTGAGAAAGTCAATGCTGTCAGTGGAGATACTGCAAAAAATGAAAACATACCTGGTCCTGAAGGAAAGCAGGGGCCACAGGGGTACAGCATACAGTACCGCTGGGACGGCACAAAACTTGGTGTAAAGCGTGAGGACGAGGGGACTTATAAATATACGAACCTGCAGGGACCTGCCGGTAAAGATGGGCAGGATGGTAAAGACGGCATGAGTGTCACATATACACATACGCAGATATCGGCTCAAGCCGTGTGGCAGATTGCACACAACCTTAATAAGTATCCCAGTGTTACCGTGGTAGACAGCGCCGGTTCCGTTGTCGTAGGCGATATCCGTTATATTGACCGTAACAACCTCACGGTAACATTTACCGCTGGTTTTGCAGGAAAAGCGTATCTCAATTAGGAGGAAAAATGGATTTATTAACTAATTTAAATTTGGGTAAGAATGAGCTGCAGAATGCGAGAATACAGAATCTTGCTACTGCGCCGGACAGCCCTGTAGAGGGTCAGATATACTGCAACACAACAGATCATGTGGTCTATGTGTATGTCAATGGCGCCTGGAAAAACATCATATATGCATACACCGGTGAGACATTTACTTCAGTTCTCAAATCAAAGCTGGATGGAATTACCGCGGGGGCAACCAAGGTTGAAAAATCTACCACAAACGGAAACATAAAAATCAACGGATCTGAGACACAGGTGTATGTTCATCCTGGTAGTGGTACAAATCCACATGGTACTACTAAAACGGACCTGGGACTTGGAAACGTCGAAAACAAATCGGCGGCAACAATCCTTAACGAGCTGACAAAGGCTAAGATTGTGGAGAAGCTGGGATTTACACCTACGAAGATAACCGTTGGGCTGGATGCTGATAAAGGGACAGCCTCCGGCAGCAAAGCCCTGTATATCGCGACAGATACGAAAAAGATCTGGTTGGATAACGCCGCTAATGCCTGGCTGCAGGTTGGCGGGCAGGATACGATCGCATGGGGAAATGTGACTGGAAAACCATCTACGTTCCCACCGGCAGCACATAACCATGACAGTGCATATCTTGGGATCAATGCCAAAGCCAAAAGTGCTGTCGCTGCTGACAGTGTTCCGTGGACAGGTGTAAGTGGAAAACCATCAACATTCACGCCGCCTGTTGCAAGTGCTGCGGTATTAGGCGGTATTAAAGTGGGTGCTAATCTGAGCATTACTTCAGATGGTACGTTGAATGCTAATGATGACCCTACGAGTTACATCGTAAAACAGCAGCGGTTCACAGCAACAGCAGGACAGACAGCTTTTACCCTGACCGGTGGGAAGTATCGCCCGGGAATAGGGGCCTTGGCTGTCTTTTTAAATGGAGCTAAAGTCAGCAATGAGATCATAACGGAGACATCACAGACAGTCTTCACACTTAAAACAGGAGTAGCTGCAGGGGACACGGTCCTCGCAGAATACGTGGAGCTGATAAATGTGGAGCCGTATCCGGTGCATGCTTCGGAGCATTTATCCGGAGGAACGGACCCGATACCAGTAGCAACGCAGTCAACCGCAGGCTTGGAATCAGCGGCCGATAAAAAGAAGCTGGATGGTATCGCTGAGGGCGCAAATAAATATGTCCATCCTGGCAGCGGAACAAACCCGCACGGGACCACAAAGTCTGATATTGGCCTGGGGAATGTGCCGAATGTTGCCACCAATGACCAAACACCGACGTTTACTGAGGCTACGGCCCTTGCAAAACTGACGTCTGGAGAAAAGCTGTCTGTAGCATTTGGCAAGATATCTAAGGCAGTCACGGATTTGATTGCGCATATTGCAAACAAATCAAATCCACACGGCGTCACGAAAGCACAGGTAGGTCTGGGGAGCGTGGACAATACATCGGATGCAAATAAGCCGGTTTCTTCAGCGCAGCAGGCAGCGTTAAATCTGAAGCTTAACACCTCACTGAAAGGTGCGGCCAATGGCCTGGCAGAACTGGACAGTGCAGGAAAGGTTCCGGCGGCACAGTTACCGTCCTTTGTGGATGATGTGGTGGAAGGATATTACTACAGCAGTAAGTTTTATAAGGAGGATACGCATACCACAGAGATCACAGGTGAGACCGGAAAAATCTATGTGAATCTTCCGACGAATAAGACATATCGCTGGTCTGGTACTGCGTATGTGGTTATCTCAGACACAATCGCCCTTGGTGAAACAGCTTCGACTGCATATCGTGGTGACCGCGGAAAGGCCGCATACGATCACAGCCAGAGTGCACACGCCCGGACAGATGCTACCAAAGTAGAAAAGTCAGGAACAAACGGAAACATAAAAATCAATGGGTCTGAGTCAGTGGTATATACGCATCCATCTACACATGCAGCAAGTATGATTACACCCGATGCTACGCACCGTTTTGTGACTGATACCGAAAAAGCGGCTTGGAATGCCAGGCCGAAGAAGTACAGTGCGGATGTGCCGGCCAGCGCTTCAGCGGCTATCACACACAACCTGAACACCCAGGATGTGACTGTTACAGTACGTGAGAAAGCAAGTCCATATAATGTCGTATTATGCGACGTACAGGTGACAGGTGTTAATGTGGTGACACTACTGTTCGCGACAGCTCCTGCGGAAGGAAAGTACAGGGTTACGGTGACCGGATAGGAGGCAGCTATGAGGATATTTGGCAAG
>Ga0228635_1000413_pt1 | contig 26788 bp, 28 predicted proteins | sample 44DmetaG_FD_182699 | JGI IMG/M metagenome (GOLD analysis project Ga0228635, IMG submission 182699) | Seawater microbial communities from Monterey Bay, California, United States - 44D | ecosystem: Environmental > Aquatic > Marine > Coastal | place: USA: California | collected 2016-09-30 | reverse complement strand
CTAGTTTTTCAAATTTTAAATCAAAAGTAATATTATGCGAAGTGGTATCAACTCCTTCGCATTTTTTTAGCGATTTTTATTTTATCTTAGTATGTTTTTTATGCCCAAAAATTATGAGAACTTTCACAAGAAAAGAGAAATTCAAGCACTTACTTAGTTTACCTGTAATTGTAGCTGCACTAGGCTATTTTGTAGATATTTATGACTTATTACTTTTCGGAGTAGTAAGAGTTCCAAGTTTAGAAAGTATGAACATTAGTTTAGAAGAAGCAGGAACTTCTATCCAAGATTGGCAAATGTTTGGTTTGATGCTTGGTGGTATATTATGGGGTGTTCTCGGAGATAAAAAAGGAAGGCTTTCTGTTTTATTTGGTTCTATATTGGTCTATTCATTAGCCAACATAGCTTGTGGTTTATTGCCTCATGTCAATTTCATGGACAAAATTACTGCATACTCAGCTTTACGTTTTATTGCGGGAATTGGTCTTGCTGGTGAACTAGGTGCAGGAATTACTTTAGTTGCAGAATCTCTCCCAAAAGAGTTAAGAGCTATCGGTACATCAATCGTTGCTGGTTTTGGCCTGTTAGGAGCTGTGGTTGCTAATTTTACAGTAGAGTTATCTGGTGATTGGACAGTAGCTTATTTTATTGGTGGTGCAATGGGAATAATGCTATTGATTTTTAGAATTGGTGTTGCGGAATCTGGTATTTTTAAGGAGGTGTCGGATGACAAAACTTTGTCAAAAGGGAATTTCTTTTCTTTTTTTACAAGTAAGGAACGCTTTATTAAATACCTAAAATGTATTGCAATTGGTTTACCTACTTGGTTTTGTATAGGGATATTAGCATTTTTAGCGAATGAGTTTTCCGAAGAATTAAACCTAACAGGACCATTAAATCCAGGTAAAGCAATTATGTGGGCTTATATTGGTATTTCTGCTGGAGATTTTTTAAGCGGATTTATCAGTCAGTGGCTTAAATCCAGAAAAAAAGCAATTTTTTGGATGCTCATTTTTACAATTGTTGGAGTTCTCTTGATGTTGTTTAGTGCTTATTCATCTCCGTCAATGTATTATTTTTATTGTGTTTGGCTTGGTTTAGGAACGGGGTATTGGGCAATGTTTGTGACAGTAGGAGCAGAACAGTTTGGAACAAATATCAGAGCGACTGCTGCTACAACAATTCCAAATATGGTAAGGGGGATGTTGATTCCAATGAATTTTTTCTTCTATTTTATTATATCAAGTAGTTCTTCGAAAGTGACTGCTGCGGTAATAGTTGGTGTAATTGCTTTTTCATTGGCTATTTATTCAACATTAACTATTTCAGAGACGCACAACAAAGATTTAGATTTTATAGAGTGATTGGAAAATGACAAAGTATATTTTACCATTGGTAACGCTTCTGTTTTCTTGTAGTCAAGGAAGTAAAGATAACCATCAAGTTAAGAGTGATAATAAGAGGGTTGAATGTGTTAACTCGTATTCTTTGAATAAGACAAATTATAGTAAAAAGGATACTTTAATTGTATGGATTTCAAAAAGTATTTTAGAAATTGATGAAAAAATTAAAGAGAATTCGATTGTTTTAAGTTTTAATAAAAATTTGAAAAGAAATTCAATTTTTTTATTTGAAAAGAAGAAGGTTATCAACAAATTTTTTTCTAAAAACTACAAGTCAGTTTCCTTAAAATATGAAGTTTATAATTTAGACGATTGTAATTATGTTGCAAGGATGACAAAATACTTTTACCAGTCAAAAAGGGTAAAATCAATTTACTATTTTTTATATCAAGGGGATAACTATAAAGGTTGTCTTGTTATAAATGGAGATAGACTGATTAAAAAGAGTAAAAAGTATTTAAATATATCGAATGATAAACTTACTTTGAATTGGAGTAATAAGATTAAGAATAATATGATCAAAAAATATTTTAAATAAAAAAAGTTCAAACCAATAACAAAAGGGTACCCTTTTGGATACCCTTTCTTAACCTGTTGAAGATTATATTTTAGTTTTTTGATAAGTAATCTGCAACTCCATCAAAACTAGCAGTCATACCTTCTGAACCTTTCGTCCAGTTTGCAGGACAAACTTCTCCATTTTCTTCAAAGAATTGTAATGCGTCAACCATTCTTAATGCTTCATCAACGTTTCTTCCTAGTGGAAAGTTGTTAACTACTTCGTGCATTACAGTTCCTTCTTTGTCAATTAAGAATAAACCTCTGTAAGCAATCATTGGTCCATTAGCAACTAACGTTCCGTCCATGTCGTACTCATATTCTCCAGCTAAAACACCAAAAGCTTCAGAGATAGTTTTTGAAGTATCTGCAACGATAGGATATTTTACACCTTGAATACCACCTTGTTTTTTAGGTACTTGTAACCATCCCCAGTGAGATTCTTCAGTATCTGTTGAACAAGCAACAACTTTACATCCTCTAGCTTCAAATTCAGCTAATTTGTCTTGAAAAGCATGTAGCTCAGAAGGACAAACAAATGTGAAATCTTTTGGGTAAAAGAAAAATACAACTGGGTTTTTACCAACGTATTGATCTAATGAGAAGTCTTGTTGAATTTCTCCTCCGTTTACTACTGCTGCAGCCTTAAATGATGGCGCTTTTTTTCCTACTAATACTCCCATTTTTATTTTGTTTTAAATTATACTTATTTACTATTCAAATTTATTAATTTATTTACCAATTAGCAATTAATTTAGACTAATTAGTATTTACTTTTCTAACCAAGATTTAAACATCCAATTTGTTTTTTCTTTTTCTCTTATTAAATCGCTCATCATTGCGGAAGTTCCTTCATCATTCTCTTCATTGGATAAGTTTAACAATTCATTTTCAAGACTTAAAATTACTGTTTGAGCATTCAAAATGTATTTCATACCTTCTTTACCGTTCGATATATAAGGGTTCTCTTCAATTTTACTGCTTTTTAAGTATTGCGTATAGCTGAATAAAGGTTTTTCCTCAAGAATTAATATTCTTTCAGCAAAAGCCATTTTAATTTCTTTATCTGTTTTCATTTACAGCAACAAGCGTATTTGCATTTTCCTCCCGAAAAAAAAATCGGGGTCCAAATACGCATACACTTGTAAAATTGCTTCGGAAATCAAAAAATCCGCCAATCCTTTGTGTAAAACATAGGTCACTTTCATTCGTCGGAACTCCTCATTTTCCGTTCCTCACCTTCTCTCAACTCGCATCGGCTACGCGCGTTACACAAATATTCACCCTAAAGGGATTCATATTTGTTTCACTTTAGTTAGTATTCCTTTGTGTCGCTCTGCTACCACCTGCCGTGGGCGGTTCATTTTTTATTTTAATCAGTTTACACTTCGGTTTAAGAACTTCTTATAAAGTTTAAGTTCTCTTTTCTGTTTAAGGTTTTCTCTCTGATGAAAAGAAAAAATAAACTGTAAAACCATTTCGTTAAATACTTTTATTTCTGATTTTAAAAATCATAGTAATCAATTGAATCATATAAATCAATACATTTTATCACCTATTTTTTTTTTATTAAATCTCTTTTGTTTCGCCATTCAGTACGACTTATTGGTATTACAGAAATAAACAAATCGTGATCTGTAGATTTTATTTTCAATAATACTTTTTTTTGTTCACTAGTTATCTCGCTTGCAGGAAGCGCGCTAAAGTCCAAAGTATCAAATTCAAACTCCACTTTGTTCATCCTGAAAAATTTATAATCACACTCTAAATGAAATTTATTTTCCTCTATTGTATAAAGTTCTTTACCATACAAATTCCATAGAATTATTTTCAAAAAATAAAATGCTACATAAGCAAAAACAACTATGGACAATAGAAATTGAGGCTTTATTTTTTCCGAATGATACATTGCAACGAACACCGGAACAGCTATGGCTAATAAGACCATAAAAGCAGAAACAATAATTGCTGCTATTTTTTTTCTTTCAACTTTTATTTCAAATTTTAAAACATTATCAATCATCTTCTGAGGTCGTATTTGGTGTAGGTATATCTATTTCAATATCCATTTCTTGCCAATCTTGATAATCACTACTTCGTTTATCAATGAGTTGTTGCTTAGTCATATTTGGATAGTTTTCCAATTTATATGTACCCTTAGTACTTTTTAAAAAAATTGTCCAATTTTTATTACCTGGTCTTACTTTTACCTTTACACCTGGTCCAGGTAAATACTCCATAGGATCTAAAACAATACTCAACCATCCTTCTATCTGACTAGTAGTTGAGATAAATTCTCCTGTTAAATCATCATAATACCCATAATCTTGATAGTTAGCCCAATTAACACCCGATAATTCAAAACTAAATTCTAATGGTTTGTCTGTATCACTTAGCCATTCTGACATTTATCCTGAGGTCGCTACAGCACCTAAATCTTTACCAAAAGCTCCTTGTGGTACTCGTTCAGCCCCTACAATAAACTTAAACTCATAAGTATAACCATCAGAAACTTCTCCTCGACCACTTATAGTATGTCCGAAATCAACATAAGTACCATTATTATGTTCAATACCAAAGTAGTTTCCTTTATTAGGACCAGACTGTATTTCATAAAGAGAAACTTGTCTTCCATGAATCGTAGCAACTTTAAACTCCCCATCAATTATTATATCATTATAATAACTTACACTTACAGTTGTTTTACCAACTGATAAATCCCATATTTGATTTGACGGGACAACTTCCAATCCTTCCAGTTCTACTCCATCAATAACCCTATTTTCACTAAAAGCATAAGGGCTATTATGTGGGTACTTACTTGCCAACGGGTCAATCGCAAAGAACCTACCAATTCTTGGGTCATGCATTCTATACTTGTAATTCACAGAATTTCCTTTCCCTTTAACCTCGTCATCCTTCTCTTGTCCTTGAAAGCCATATTTATAGCTAGTACCAACCGCAGTACGAGAAGCAATTTCTTGACCAAATGGATAGTAGTCCATAGTCATTAAAATATCTGGTATATAGTAGTCAACTATGGTATCATTGTTATCATCAACAGCGAATTTCCTATCAGAGACCACAACGTTAACGTTCCCTAAGTGGTTCGATAACTCATAATTCACCTTTAATACTCCCGATTTCGTTATCTCTACATCGGGATTAATTCGACTAAGGCTTTCAGGAGCTGAAAACCAAGTCTCATTGAAGCTAGAATAATATGTCAGTTTATGTACTCCCAAATCAGTTGATTGATAGCCAAATATAGGAACAAAAAAAATATCCTAAACTATGAAGCGAAGGGTATTAACTAAAAAAGATTGTTTTGATTAGATATTGAAATTTTGTATATTTGTTAGAACAATTAATTTAATAGAAACCATGAGACAAATTTCACTTACTTTAAATGATAATGAATTTGACAAATTCATGGATTCATTAAAATCTTTCAAGTCTGCAAATATCTTGAAGTCTAAACACGTTGATTCTGACTTACCTCAGTGGCAAAAAGATGAATTAGATAAAAGTATAACTGAAATCGAAAATGGTACTGTTCAAAGTGAAGAATGGAGTACTCTTAGAGATAGCTTATTTACTCAGTATTCAGTTAAATGACGTATACTATTTATGTAGTTCACAGAGCGAACATACATATTGCTAAAGCTATTGAATGGTGTAAAGAACAAGATGAAGGAATGGAAATTCGATTTCTTAAATCTCTAGACACATCTATTCGATATATTCAAAAAAATCCGTTGAAATCTCAAGTTCGATATAAGGCTGTAAGAATCAAATTTCTTCGAAGTCCTAAATTTGGAGTGCATTACTATATTAAGGGAAGTAATATTTATATCATTGGTGTGTTTCATACTAATCAAGATTCTGAGAACTGGTAATCACCCAAACAAATGAACTTTATCCAATACAAAAAAGTTTTCCAAAGCAAATATCTTTAATGCCGATATAGTATTGTGCTTCACTTATGTTTAAAGTTGATACCCAAATTATAATTTTACTTTGACGAATGTTTAAATAACTCATAATTCACGTTTAGTACTCCCGATTTCGTTAGCACTGCATCGGGATTTATTCGACTAAGGCTTTCAGGAGCTGAAAACCAAGTCTCATTGAAATTGTATGAAGAATTTAATATTTTCAATTTATATGTTTGAATATGTATGTTCTAAAAATATTACTTCTATAACTCATAGCTTATTCCTTAAAAAGATAGAAGCGGCACATCCTAGAATTGCAGCATTTTTATCGTGTAAACTTGAAATTCTGATATCAATACTGTTTTTTAAAATATTCAAAAGATTTTCTTCTAAATAGAATTTAACACGTTCTGCAAAATAATCGCCACTTTGTGCAATTCCACCAAAGAGAATATATGCTTTTGGATTAGAAAAACAAGCGAAATCAGCTAAGTTGGAACCCAATATTTCAGCGGTAAATTCAACAATTTCTTTTGCAAATAAATCCCCTTTTTGTGCTTCTTGAAAAACATCTTTTGCACTTGGTTTGTTTATTGACAATAAGCTTGAAGTAGTTTTATGTTCGGATTCTAGTTCCGAAATACTTCTTACAACACCAGTTGAAGATGCATACGTTTCTAAGCATCCTTTTCTTCCACAACCACAGTTTCTACCATTCTGAACAACCCTTATATGTCCGAATTCTCCTGCGTATCCTTGGTTTCCATATACGATTTTACCATTTATAAAAACACCACTTCCCAAGCCGGTTCCTAAAGTTATCGTTACGAAATCGCTCAAGTCTTTTGCGTTACCAAATAGGTGTTCTCCAATGGCAGCGACATTTGCATCATTAGACAGTTCGGTGTAGACCTTAAATTTTTCTTGAAAAAGATTAGCTAGTGGGATGGTACCTTTCCAAGATAGGTTAGGGGCATTTACAATCTCCCCTGTAAAATGATTACCATTTGGAGCACCAATACTTATGCCTTGAATGTCTAGTGTAGGGTAATGTTGAAATAAGTCTTTGTAGATAGTATCGACCAAATTTTTAGGCTCTATGAAGTTTTTTGTTGGAAAACTGTTTTCATAAATAATTTCCCCTTTTGAGTTAACCAAACCAAAAACAGAGTTTGTTCCCCCAATATCTATTCCAAGTGCAATGTTTTGATCTTCCATTTAATTTTATTTTAGGTCTTTCTGATAGGAAAACCATTCTTTGTCAAATTGATTTAGAAAAGCAACCATTAAATCATGCCTTTCTTTTCCAATTTTAATAGCAGTGTCTGTGTGAAGTCTATCTTTAAGCAGGAGAAGTTTTTCATGGAAATGATTTACAGTGTGGCTTTTATCATTCGCATATTGCTCAAAGGACTTATGAAAAGTAGGTTTTATTTCGGGGTCAAAAATAGGCCTATTTTTATTCCCTCCATAAGCAAATGCTCTTGCTATACCAATTGCACCAATTGCATCAAGTCTATCGGCATCTTGAACTATTTTAGCTTCCCAACTGGTAGGCTTGTCTTTCACCTTTGCACCTTTAAAAGAAACTGCATCAATGATGTCTTTTACTTTACAAGCTATATTTTTACTACAGCCATGTTTTCTTAAAAGTTCATAACCAACTTGCCCACCTATGTTTAATTTTCCGCCATTCAGTTTATGGTCGGATATATCGTGAAGAAGAGATGCTAATTCAATAACCGTTAAATTACCTCCTTCTAAAGATTGAAGATAGCACGACATATCGTAAACACGTTTAACGTGAAACCAATCGTGTCCAGTAGAATCATTTTTGAATGTTTCCCGAACGTGATTTTTTATTGTTTCTATCAGTTTCTTATCTTCCATTTAGTCAGTTAGTTGGAACGATATCTTTTGTTAAACTTTTCTCTTTGTTGTTGTTTGAAAGAATGGATGTCTTTCACTTTTTCTCTTTTCCAACGTTTATGAGTCCATATCCAAAACTCAGGTTTTTCTTGAATATCTTTTTCAAGCATTTTGGTGTGTTTTTCTGTAATTTCACCCCAATCCAAAGTTCTAGGCTCTTCTGTAACGAGTTTGAGTTCCATTTGATAATACCCTCTTTTCACTTTGTTTAAAATGAAGTAAACAACAGCAAAATCATATTCGTTGGCAAGTTGTTCTGTACCAAAAACGACTGCTGTATCTTGGTGAAGAAAGTTCATCCAATAACTTTTATGAGAATCCCCTGGTGATTGATCTCCTAGGATTAAAGTAGCAATAGGATTGTTTTTATCGTTTTTAAGGTTTTGCTTTAAGTTTCCAGCATGAATAACTGTCATTCCAAATCTTGATCTTCTAGCGTTGATTTTTTTATCCCAAAAGGTACTTGTTAGAGGTTTTCCAATGCCAAATGCTTTGTGTTTAAACAAAGTGTTTTGGGTGGTAATGATCCATTCCCAATTGTTGTAATGACCAGAAACTAACAAAACACTTTTTCCTTTGTCATAAAGTTTGTCAAGAACCTCAGGGTTTTTTACGGTTACCCTTTTGGCAATAGATTTCTTCGAGATACTTAAGTTTTTTACACTTTCTACTAATAAATCCGTAAAGTGACGGTAGAATTTTCGCTCAATTGTTCTTAATTCCTGATTTGTTTTATCAGGAAATGAGTTTTTCAAATTCATTCGAACCACTTTTCTTCTATATGGAATAAAAAAGAGGAGTAATAAAAAGAGCAAATCACTAACGATGTATAATACCCATAGGGGTAAATACGAAATTGGAAGTACTACAAGGTAATAGAGAATTTTAGAGAGCATCTTTTTTTTTATTTCCAAACCCAATTAGTCTCATCTACCCATGAAATATTTTCCTTTTCGCTAAGTTTTTTTAACTCTTCTATTAGTTGACTTTTCTTAGCAATTTTTTCAATTGGAAAAATAATTGAAGTACCATTCTCTAATTTTAAGAAGATGTATTCTTTTAATTCGTTAATGGTATCCAAATCTGAAAAAGGAATTAAAGATTCACCTTGGCTATCTTTTACGATTAAATGGTTTGTAGTGATCTCAACACTTGTAGGCTCAGACATTCTTTCTTTGTAGTATTTCCTAACATGTTTAAGGTAGGTCTTTTTATAACTCCACCTTGTATATAAAGGCATCAAAGTAAAAGAAATCAACATCAAGAATATAAAATATAAACCTTGTCCAACGGATCCGTTTCCAAATGCAATGATGGAGAAAATAAGCATACTGATAGAGATTAAGTACCTTACTCTATTTCTCATTTTTATAGCGGAAGAAGACCTTGAAACGGTAAAAAGTAAATGCGTATGGTAATCTTGTTCTTCTAGTTTAAATTGATGTTTCATTCTGTTTAATGTATCTAATCGTAGTAATTTGAGTTTAAAGTAAAGATAATCTAAATTGAACGAATACAACGATTGCATTAATAAAAAAATAAACTAAAATACTATATACCATTTTTTAAACAATTAAATTCTTTTATCTTTACTTAATATAGAGTTAATACATGGAAGAATACGATTACTACCCACAAAAACCAGAGTTAATTGAGAAAAAAATCAATAAAGGAATAGGTAAAACTATTTTCTCAATTCTATTATTTATCATGGCTTTTTCTTTGATTGGTGCAGGTGATATTCAGTTTATCTTATTTCTTGTTATTGTTTTATTAGTCCACGAATTAGGACATTTTACAATGATGAAGTTGTTTAAATATAAAGACGTGCAGATGTTGTTTGTTCCTTTTATGGGGGCTTTTGTAAAAGGAAATAGAGAGAATGAAAAACAGACGCAAAGTTTATTAGTGATTTTGGCTGGTCCTATCCCTGGTATTGTGATTGGTTTAACCCTACTTTATTTTGGAAACAATAGCGAATTAAAATGGATGAATGATTTAGCTTTTTTATTTCTATTTTTAAATAGTCTGAACCTTCTTCCTTTAGATCCCTTGGATGGAGGTCAATTATTGAAAATTTTAGTCAATAACAAACAAGAACGATTTCAGTTAATTTTCACATTTATTTCTTCTTTAGTTCTTATTTTATCTGGTTGGTATTTTGAATTATGGTTGATTGTTATTTTTGGCTTTTTTATGGGGTTTAGGGTAAAAGCAATACAGAAAAATTATCAAATTCATAAAGAACTAGATGATCAGGAAGTAAATTATAATATTTCATACAAGCTGTTATCAAACAAGGATTTTTCCTTTATCAAAAAAGTCGTCATACAATATACGCCTGCATTAAGAACTTATATCGATCAAATTGATGATGATTCGATAGATCCTGTGATTGCTACTCAAGTAAACAACGTTTTGGTTAACCCTTTTCAGAGGAATGCGTCTTTCTTATACAAAATGTTTATTGTAGTAATTTGGATCGTTGCATTTGTCTCGCCATTTATTGCTGCTTATTTTTTTAATTATAATAGTTTCTTATGAAGTTTAATGTAAATGATAAGGTAACTTTTCTTCATGAATCTGGAGGAGGTGTAATAATTAAGATTGAAGGGAATAAGTATTTTGTGGAGGATGAAACAGGTTTTGATAGGCCTTTTTATGAAAATGAATTAGCAATTATTCATGGAACGGATTATAAGTTATCTGAAATTGAAAATATTGATCTTACAGAGGACGATGTAATAACAACGCAAAAACACCAAGTTTTAAAGGAAAAACAAACAGGCTCTCTAAAAGCGATAGATTTTTGGGAAATAGACCTTCATATTGAAGAGATTGTGGAAACGCATAGAGGTTTAACAAGTTATGAAATACTCACTAAACAACTAAGAGAGTTTAGGCATTTTTTTAAAAAGGCTAAAGAAAAACGAGTAACAAAACTAGTAGTAATTCATGGAGTAGGGGAAGGGGTGTTAAAAGAAGAGATAAGGTCCTATTTATCTAAACAAATAGAAGTTGAGTTTTATGATTCAGATTTCAGAGAATATGGAAAAGGAGCTACAACTATTGAGTTGCACTACAACTACCGATAATCTTTTGGGTTAATCTTTATTTTTTTCTCCAGCCATTTCAAGGCATTCTTACGTTTTTTAAAGAATTTTGTTTTAACATAAGTCTTGTTGACTCTTAAATAGGCTTCTCCAAGTAGATAATGTATAGGGTTTTTAACTACAATTGCTTTAGCTATAGTTTTCTTGTCGTAGTTTTTATTTACTGAAGCGTACCAAGCATCTTTTGAAATTGTATTTCCTTTTCCAACATTTATTAAAACAGCACACTCTTTTTCATTCATTAACTTTTTATTGAAGTGTTTTATTTCTACAACATTTTCAGGATCAATGATTTCGTTGTCATTAATGATTGTTTCAATTATATTATCAGCGTATAATTGTATTTTAGCAATATCTGTTTTAATCTCTTTATTTGGCATACATAACAGAATGTAGAATATACTATTTCATACTTAATGAAAGCATAGAAGACTTTAAAAGTAGAGTATTTCAATGTTAGAACCAATTATTGGTTACTTAATATTCAATTCAAGAATCATTTTTTAACTTTTTCAGAATGGAGTTAATATGAAATCCCATGCATTTCAATTGAATAACTTGTTGTGTTATATGTTTGTTAATTATATGTTAACCTTTGTTTGACTAAAATAATTTTCAGTACGTGGTTGCTTTGAGTTGTCAAAACGCTATTCATGTAGCGAAAAGTTTTTTTTGTTTTAGATCTTTGTTTAATTTAGTGTAAATAGTAGAATGGATTTATTTTCAAATATATCAGAAGAGGAGAGTCTTTATTTAAACGGTAAAGTTTCTTTTTTACCTCGTTTTATAGATTTCGAGGAGTCTATGAATTTATTTGAAGCACTTCAAGAGAAGGTAGAATGGAGGCAGGATGAAATTAAAGTTTTTGGGAAAACACATTTGACTCCTAGGTTAACCGCATGGTATGGCTCCAAAGAATACGTTTATTCAGGTGTTGTGAATTCTCCGAAGAAACCAATTGATGAAATAAAAGCAATTCAAAGAAAGATAGAAGAAGTAATTCCAAGTTTTAAAGCAAACGGTGTATTGTTAAATTATTATCGGGATGGTAAGGATAAAATGGGATGGCATTCAGATGATGAAAAAGAATTAGGTGAAAATCCAATAATTGTTTCTGTGAGCCTAGGAGAAACAAGGAGATTTGATTTTAAACACAAAGCAATAAAAACCGAGAAAACGAGTATTAACCTAAATTCAGGTTCTTTGTTAATCATGAGGGAAGGAGTACAAGATAATTGGAAGCATCAAATACCACAACAGTTAAGAGTGATTCAAGGTCGGATTAATTTAACTTTTCGAATGGTAGATTAATTGAATGACGCTAATTTTTACCTTTAAATCTATCTTCTATTAATCAATTTTATAAATTACTTTTCCTTTTTTGAAAACGTATTTAGCATAATTAGATTTTAAGTCAACGTTTTGTTTTAAAGGCTTTTCAAAAATCACTAAACTGGCGTCTTTACCTTTTTCAATCGTTCCAGTAGAATTTTCTTTAAAAAGAGCAAAAGAAGACCAATAGCAATATCCTTTCATGATTTCATTAATACTCATGGAATACTGGTTATTTGGAGTTGTTGCGTTTTGAATCACTTCGTATGGATAGAGATTGTTAGAAGGGAATTCCGAACTGATAAGGTACAAACCTAATCCTTGTGTCGTTTTTTTATAGTTGAAGTAATTTTTATTCTTAATTGCGCTCGATGGGGAAAGAGAAAAGAAAGCACCGCATAAAGATATTTTTTCTAATTCCTCTTCATTTAGGTTTTTGGAGTGATGTATGATCCATCTGTGGTCTTTCTTTTGTTCGTTCACTAATTCACATAAATAGATTGCTTTCTCTAGTGTAACAGAATCAGTAACATTGAAAAAAACTTGTTTGTTGTTTTCTACACAAAAGGTTATAAAGGTCATATAGTTTTTTCTAATTGGGAAATTAGTTGAATCTATAAAAAGAAATGAAGATTTTGTCTGATAGTTAGTTGTAAAACTAGAATTTATGTTTAAAGATGAGGAGATATTTATTTCTGTATCCAGGTTGTTTATGATTTTCATTTGTTTATTAGAAAGTTGTGAAGCATGGATTTCAGTGACTCCATATTGTAAAAAAGAATGTAGAATTTGATTCAACTCTTCTTTAACGAATTCTTTTTTAAAGTTTGGTATTTTTATTTTTTTGATCTCTATAATTGGATTTGAAGCTATAATTTCATTTGCTTTCCTAGCAGAATTATTTAAAAGAACGTGTTTTTGATTTTCAAAAATTAGGTAAACAGCTTTTTTAGGAAACAATAGATTTATCCTTTCGTCGGAGAGTTGTTGATCTAGGCTCCATAGAGTGGTGTCTAAATTATAAGCAAGAACAAAATCATGTTGGAACCTTTGATCGTATTTTTCTAAACGAACCAGCATTTCATCTTCAGATGAGGTGTTAGACAAATCTAATGCTAATTGTTTTTTAGCTCCCTCAAATAGCTGAACGTTAAAATCGGATAGGGAAGGGTAGACAGATCTGCTACCTGCATCAATTTCTTCTTCAGCTGTGTACTTATTTAATATTTGTCTCTCAGGTCCAACTTCAATAATTATTCCATCTTTAATGGCAATAGCTTCCTGTACTTCATTAGTCTCATTGAGGGTATTGATTTCACCATTATGGATAATTAAATCAACTCTCTGTCCTTTGAAACAACTTGTCAAAAGCACAGCTAACAATATTATATAGGTAATGTTTTTCAATTTTATTTTTTTATAAAAATAGTTTTTATTGAGGGCTAAAACAACGTTATTGTAATAATTACGGGGTTAAATCATTATAAAACTTTGTTAATCAGAGACTACATGATTGTTATCATATTTTTTCAACTTTATTACTTCTAGTTTTGTAGGTTAAACTAAATATTGATAAAAATCATTAGCTTTGCAATGGATAAATTGACTAAACAAATAATGGATAGTAAGCAAGGTATTGATGCGATTTTTCAGTTTGCTACTGAAGGTATTCTATTAACTAATTCTAAAAGTGAAATTATACACATCAATCCTAGTGCTGAAAGGTTATTTGGTTACAACAGCAAAGAATTAATTGGTCAAAAAATCGAAGTTCTTTTACCAAAACGTTTTCAAGAAAAACACGTTAGCCATCGAGACACGTTTAATAAAAAGCCTAACGCTCGTTCTATGGGGGCTGGAATGAATTTATTTGCTGCTAGAAAAGATGGGAGAGAATTTCCTGTGGAAATTAGTTTAAGTCCTTATGAGTCGGAAGGAGAGAAGTTTGTTGTTGCCTTTATTATTGACATAACTTTGCGAAAAGAATCCGAAGAGAAACTTAAAAACTATTCGAGCGATTTAGAAAAACAAGTAGGATATAGGACTTTAATTCTTCAGGAGGCAATTACAGAATTAGAAAAAACTAAAATTGAACTTAACGAAGCTCTAGAGAAAGAAAAAGAACTAAATGAATTAAAGTCTAGGTTTGTTTCTATGGCTTCTCATGAGTTTAGAACACCACTTGCCACAATTATGTCTTCCTTATCTCTTGTTAAAGCTTATGGGGATAAAGGTGATATGGAAAAGCAAGGTAAGCACATAGGTAAAATCAAAAATTCTATTGCCAACCTAACCGATATATTAAACGACTTTTTATCTGTTAGTAAACTAGAAGAAGGAAAAGTTGAAAACGAATGCGAAAACATAGAAATAGATAATTTCCTTTTTGATATTATTAATGAAATGAACCCATTGTGTAAAGATGGACAGCAATTGATTTATAAACACGAAGGAGAAAAGTTATTCCATATAGCTCCAAAACTAATTAAACATATTTTATTTAACCTCATTTCTAATGCTCTGAAGTTTTCCCCAGAGAGTTCTAATGTAGAAATATATACTAAAGTCTTTGAAAGAAAACTTATTTTAGAAATTAAAGATTATGGTATTGGAATCTCAGAAACAGATCAAAAACAATTATTTGAGCGTTTTTTTAGAGCTAGAAATGCTTCTAATATTCAAGGGACGGGCTTAGGTTTAAATATTGTTGCTAGTTATGTTGAGTTGATGAATGGTAAAGTAGAAGTTTTTAGTAAGGAAAATGTAGGAACAACTTTTAAGTTGACTTTTACGAATTAAATAGGTTTAGTTTCTAAATAGTATAAAGATGAAGAAGATTCTATTAATTGAAGATAACGTTGATATCAGAGAAAATACAGCTGAAATTCTAGATCTTGCAAGTTATCAAGTGATTACATCAGAAAACGGAAAAGATGGTGTAAATGCAGCGCTTGAACATAAGCCGGATTTAATTATTTGCGATATCATGATGCCTGTTTTAGATGGATATGGAGTTTTGCATTTAATCTCTAAAAATGAAGAATTATCTTCGATCCCTTTTATTTTTATGACTGCCAAATCGGATAGAGCAGATTTTAGAAAAGGTATGGAAATGGGAGCGGACGATTATATTACTAAACCATTTGATGATATTGAATTGTTAAATGCAATTGAAGCTCGATTAAAGAAGTCTGAAATAATTAAGAAAGATTTTTCAAAAGATATTGAAGGTCTGAATTCGTTTATATCCGATGTAAAAGGGTTGAATATTTTAGAAGAAATTTCTCATAAAGAAGATGCTGATATCAGAAACTGTAAGAAAAAAGAGGTGATTTACTCTGAAGGCACCTATGCAAAAGGCGTATTCTTTTTATTGAAGGGGAAGGTAAAAACATTCAAGTCAAATGACCAAGGGAAAGAGTTTATTACTGATCTATATAATGAAGGAGATTTCTTTGGTTATTCTACTTTGTTTGATGAAGAAAAATATACAGACTCTACTTCTGCTCTAGAAGATGCTCAGGTTTGTTTGATTCCTAAAGATGAATTTTTTGCTTTGATGTTTAAAAATGTAGATGTTTCTAAAAAGTTTATTCATCTTCTATCTAATAATTTAAAAGAGAAAGAAGATAAGTTAATTAAATTAGCGTATAATTCTGTTCGTAAAAGAGTTGCGGAAGCACTTTCTTCATTAGCTAAAAGTTATAACGAATCGAATGATAATGAATTTACAATGTCTATTTCAAGAGAAGATTTAGCTAATCTTGCTGGAACTGCTACGGAAACGACTATTCGTACTTTAAGTGATTTTAAAGAAGAAGGATTGATTACAATAGAGAAAGGAGCGATTACAGTTGTAGATATAAAAGCACTTTCTTCGATGAGAAACTAGTTTCTGATCATAATTATTACATTATCTGATATTCCTCATTATTTAGGCTTCATAAATACAATATATTTGTTACATGTATTAGACTAATCCTAGTTTATTACCTGTTTTAAATAATTTGTTACTTATTGAATGCCAAACAAAACACAAAATAGAATAATTGTTAATGGAAAATCTAGTTTAAGTGAGGTTCAAAATGGTTTTAATGAACTATTTCCTTATTTGAAAGTTAGCTTTTATTCAAAGGTTGTAGGGCAATCTAATGATGAAAAGTTGAAAGTTGTTGAAAATTTGAAAAAAGACTTCAACTCCTTTTTAAAGAGTAGTTCTGTTTCAGATTCTATTGAATTTGAAATTACGCCTAACTTATCCGTTTCTGATTTAGATAAAAAGTTTTTCAATAATTTCGGTCTCAATGTTCAAATCCATAGGAATTCTGGACGTTTATGGCTGAATATTAATGCTACTAATAGTTGGACTTTAGAAGAGCAAAATAAGCAAGGTAGAGACCTTTGTGCTTAGTTCGGATCAAACCTAAAACTTGTGGGGAAACAATAAATAGTATAACTTAAAAAAGTTTTTTCTTATATCTTTTGGCTTGACCCAAAAGAAAGAAAAGGTCAAGGCTGAACCAATAAAACTTGAAAACTACGAAACACTCCGTAGCTTCACCCAAACTACCTTCGGTGCTGCTTGCGCGGTCGCAAACGCTGTTACCAACAACCAATTCTTGGATTGTTGACAGCTGAACTCAGACATGGATTCAGCTTTACTCTTTTATTCTCTTCAAAAGCATGTAGTTCAACATTTATCCGCGGTTTTTCTGGAGTGAAACGGAACGTAAAAAGTTCCTTGTAAAATTGAAAAAGCTGTTTTTGGATACTTTTTTCAGCTAAAAAAAGTATCGGAAGAAATAATTAGCTCCCAACTTTTACACTTGATCCCTTAGTTCAATAACTGAAATTTAAGATTCAACTAACTTCTAATAACCTTAAATAAATTATTATATTACTACTTTACCCTTTTATCAAACCTTTTAGTCTATACCCTCTAAATATCCCATAAAGAAGCATTACTGTTGCAAGGATATACCTTTTACCTCCTACCATTGTAGGTATCAACGAACCAAAAAATAAGCTATAGGACATAAACAAACAGATAGATGCAACAACTATAGTTAAAACAATATTTACGTATTTAAAATTCATTCCTTATGTATTAAAAAATCCCCGAAACATTGCTGTAACGGGGATTAAAATATAAATCTATTCAATTATTGTAGTTTGTATTCTACAACTTGCATGTACTTGTATTTAACAGGTTTACCATTTACTTTGGCAGCTCCCCATTTACCTTGTGTCATTCTGATAACACGTACAGCTTCCTTATCACATTCTGGACATCCACGAATTCCTTTTGCAACAGCAACATTACTGATTCTTCCTCCTTTATCTACTACGAAACTTACGTAGCATTTTCCTTCGATCCCTTGATCTACAGCAATTTGAGGATATTGTATGTTGTTTGCTAAGAACTGTCTAAATCCATTAATACCTCCAGCATAAGTTGGATCTTCATCCACGAAAGCAACTGGCTCTTCCACTTTTTTCTCAACAACAACTGGTGCTGTTTCAACAGGTGGTTCAAAAGATTCTTCTACATCGTTTGTGATAGTAGAAGCTTTAGTATCTTCTAAATCTTCCTGTAACGGTGGAGGAGTATCTACAACATCATCCGTTACTACTGGTGGTGTAAATGCAATTGTTTTCTCTACCGGTGGAGGAGGTGGCGCCTCTACTGGTGGAGGCGGAATCTCTTCCTCTGGTGGAGCTGCTGGTAATTCAAATTGCGTCATATCAATTGGCGCTTCTTCGATTACTTCTTCTGGGATTGATCTTACATATTTAGAAATACCAAATGTGATACCAATTACCAAAACTAATCCTAAAAGAATGTATATGATTTTTTTATCGTAATCTCTTCTAAGCGCATAAGCTCCATACTCTTGATTTTTCCCTTCGAAAATAACTTCATTTCTTTCGTGAGAAGTTACTTGTTGCCAGTTCTTAGCTGAAAAATACTCGTATAAGGATACAAATGAAATTAAAATAATTACTACTAATGTTACTGCCATGTTATTTTAATTTAGCGTTTAACAATTCTTGCTCAGAAGGTAGTATATCAACAGGTGCAATTACACCAATTTCATGTATTCTTAGTTCATCTACTAAGTCAATGAAGTTTTTTGTGATTGCTTTATCGTCTGTTTTAATCAAAACTTTAAGTGCTTCATCCGCTCTTTTTAAATCTCTGATTCCTGATAAATACTCATCTGTTTTTATTTGTTTGCTATCTAACTTTGCTTTTAGCTTCTTCTTACCGTTTAATACAGATTTATTTAAATCTGCTAGTAACATTCTTACCCCTTTAGGTCCGAAAGAAGTTTCCTCCAATTGAGTTGCTGGTTTACCTTTTGTATTTTCAGGACCATAGAATTCACCTTTATAATAAAAGATTTTATTCTCCGATATTAAAAAAGTAATAGCATTGTTAATTTTTTGCTCTTCTACTTTAACATCTTCTTTTGGTTTTGCTGGGTAAACTAAACTCATAATCTTAGGTTTACTAAAAGTAGAAGTCAAGACAAAGAAAGTTAATAATAAGAAGGCCAAATCAACCAGTGGGGTCATGTCTACTCGAGTAGAACCTTTCTTGGCACGTTTTTTTCCTCCTTTTTCGTGGCCTCCGCCACCTTCTCCCATATCTGCCATAATATCTTAATGTTTTTCGCCTCCTCCTTCTAATGAAGTAACGAAGTTTAAGTTATTTAAATCTAAGTCTCTAAAAATTTCGATAACATTTTTTGCATGTTCATACAATGCTTTACCATCTACTTTTAGAATAAATTTAGGTTTGTATTCATTCATTTCTGTTTCAGGATTTTTATTTACAGCTTCTTCAAATTTTACTTTACCTGAAGCTAATCCCTCAATATTTCCAAAATAAATCCAATCCTTTAATTGGTTGTTAGTAGAGTCCATTGGTATTGAAGTTTTCAAATGCTTTCTTTCTTCAGATTCCATTTCTAGATACTCAGGAAGTTGTTGAATTGAACATCCAAAACTTGGTAGTATACTAAACTCTTCTAACTGTGTCTTGTTAAACTTGACCTTGTATTTATCGGCCATTTTTATTAACAGGTTTTTTCTAGCTTCTTGTCCGCCAGTAAATCCATATAATACTCTTCCTTCTTTGTCAACTGTTATCAGAATAACATTTTTAGGAATTTCAGCATCAGCAATACTCGATGGAGTATCTACTTGTACAGGTTCATCTGAACGGAAATTAGCTGAAAGCATAAAGAATGTCACCAACAAGAAAGCCAAATCCACCATAGGTGTCATGTCAATCGTTGGGGACGCTTTAGGAGCTTTTATTTTAGCCATTTCGTTCTTTTTTAATTAATAAATTAACGATAATATTATTTTGTTGCTGAAAAGTCTTGTACGATTGTAAAAGCAGCTTCATCCATACTATTTGTTAATTGATCAATTTTAGTAGAGAATAAGTTAAAGAAAATAATCGCTAAAGTAGAACCTAAGATACCTAATAAAGTATTGATAAGTGCCTCAGAAATACCTGTTGCTAATTGTGCTGTATCTGGAGAACCTGATGACATCGCAGCAAATGATTTAATCATCCCCATTACCGTTCCAATCAAACCGATTAATGTTGATACAGAAGCACAAGTAGATAATACTACTAAGTTTTTAGATAACATTGGCATTTCTAATGCTGTCGCTTCTTCTAATTCTTTTTTCAAAGCATCAACTTTCTCTTCTTTAGATAATTCAGTTAAGTTTTGAACTGTTTCGTATTTTGTTAATCCTGCATGAACTACAGCAGCTAAAGATCCTTTTTGAACATCACATTCTTCTTTTGCTCCTGATACATCTTTACTTTTTAATAATTCTTTCATTTTTAAAACGAATGAATTTAAACCACCTTTACCTTTAGCTTTTGCTAAGTTGATAAAACGCTCGATAGTAAAAATAATTACAACAAAGTTTGTTGCTAATAAGAAAGGTACGATAATCCCTCCTTTGTAAACTATACCTAAGTAGTTTCCTTCTAATGGCTCGCCATTTGGATCGTTATCGATAAAGTTACTTGGATCACCAAAGATGAACTTGTAAACTATAATAGCAATAATTAATGCTACTGCAATTGCAATTGCTGAAACTAATGAAGAAAAACCTCCCGAAGACTTTTGTGTTGTACTCATAATTAGAATTTTTATATTTTTTTTAGTTTATAAAGACAAACATAGCAAAAAGGATTTAATTCAAAAGCAAAAAATGAATAAAAAAAGTGAGCTTTTGACTGTTATGTCTGTTTTTTAGCTTTAAATGTTTCAATGTTAATTTAACGTTAATTTTTAGTAGCGTTTACTTAACTTAGTGTAGTTTTTCATTTTCTAATTGTTTAACGATTCTTTGTATGTTTTTTATTAAGTTTAAAACGATGTCGTTTATATCTTTAGTAACTTTTTTTGAAGTGTAGTTTTCAAGCTTTTTCATGTCGTTTTCTAAAATTGAGATTGACATGTTGTTAAATGAAGGTTTAAGTTTATGGATTTCTTTTTTGATGGTTATTATGTCTTTTTCTTTTAATGCATTAACGATATTGATAATTGATTCTTTACTGATTTTAACAAATAATGATGTCATTCTACTAATAAAGTCATTGTCATTTTTACTCATTTTTATTAGTTTACTTAAATCGTAGAGTTTATCTTTTGATTTGTTTAATTCTTCTTGAATAATTTGAAGTAAATTTTCTTCTTCATATGGTTTTACAATGTAGTTTGACATACCGGCTTTATAGCATTTATCTATTTCATTTTTAAATGCGTTTGCTGAAACTGCGAGTATAGGTGTTGGTATTTTTATTTTTTCTTTCAACGTTTTTGTGGCTTCGATTCCGTCTATTATTGGCATTTGTATGTCCATTAAAATCAAATCAAAAGTTTCTTTTTTACATATGTCTATTGCTTCTTGTCCATTATTTACAATTGTTAATACTGGTTTGTAAGGTTTGAATATGCTTTTTAATACTTCAATATTCATATCGTTGTCTTCTGCAATAAGTATTTTAGTGTTTTTTAAATCAATTTTCAGTATTTCTTTTTTGTTTTCAATATTTAAATTGTTTTCTGAAATGATAAATGGGATACTTATCTCAATTTTAGTACCTATATTTTTTTTGCTGAATATTTCGATCTTTCCATGCATTAATTCAACAAGTTCTTTTGTGATTACAAGTCCAAGACCGGTTCCTTGTTCTTTTCTATTGTTATGGTTGTCTTCTTGGTTGAATTTTGTGAAAATTGTTTTTATAAAATCTTGACTCATCCCAACTCCAAAGTCTTCAATGGTGAATCCGATTAGTTGGTTGTTGTTACTAGTATTATAGGGTGTTACATTTATTTTTAAAGGCTTGTTTTGACTAAATTTTATAGCGTTTCCAATAATGTTTAAAAGGATTTGGCTTAATCTACTTGAATCGCCGATGTGAATGTTTTTTATTTGTTTATCAATTTTTAATTCAATGCTTATATTTTTTTCTTTAGCAGAATTTGAAACAATTTCAATGACGTTATTTATGGTGTTTCTAATACTGAAAGGGGTGAGGTCAATTTTAACTTCTCCTGATTCAATTTTTGATATATCAAGAATGTTATTAATGATGGTTAATAAGTGATTAGATGCTTTATTGGCTATTGAGATTATTTCTTTTTGTTGCGTTGTTGTCTTTGTTTTCTTTAGCTCTCGAATCATACCGATTATACCGTTAAGGGGTGTTCTGATTTCGTGACTCATGTTTGTTAAAAATGCTTCTTTAGCTTTTGCAGAATTATGAGCTTCTTTAGCTGCTTTTTCGAGGTTGTATTCTAGTTTTTTTTGATTAGTGATGTCAAGATGGATTCCTATAGATCCAATAATGTCTCCTTCGTCATTGTAGTTGGGTGCTCCACTGATAAGCCACCATCTGTATTCGTCATTTTTGATTTTAACTAAAACTTCATAACTATCTGAGATACCTTTTTTTCTAATATCGGTTTTAGATCTGGTTACTGTGTTTTTTTTATCTATTAAAAAAACTTCAGTTGCGTCTTTATTTATAATTTCATTTGGTTTGTATCCTGAAAGGTTGCTAAATGAATTGTTGAGGTATACTATTTTTTCGTTTAGGTCTACTTCTAATAACCCTAAATTCATATTTTCAATAATGTTTCTGTATTTTTCTTCTTGTATTTTTATTTTTTTTTCAGCTTTTAGTCTTTCAGAGATATTTCTAGAGTTGGTAATAATGTATCCTTTGTTGTTGATTTTAATGTACTTAACAGTTGCTTCAGTTGGAACTTCAATATTTGTTGTTCTATTTTTGTTTGAGCCTGTTATGGTTAAATACTCTTCGTCTTTTAGTTTTTTAAGGTAACTTTTCCAGTCTTCTTTAAGGTTTAAGCTAAAATCTTTTATGTTATATTCTTTACAGTTTTTAATAGGAATGCCTAATCTTTCACTTGCTGTTTTGTTGATGTAAATAAATTGACCATTTTCTCGAAGGACGTGGATTGAATCTGAAGAATTGTCTGTTAAATTTTGTAATAAATCTAATTCTTGGTTTTTAGATTGAATAATAAATTCAGCTTCTTTTAATTTTGTAATGTCGTTTAGGTATATGTTTATGTGCTCATTATTAGATGATAGTCTAGCGTTAACTAAGTAATCTGTTTTAAAATGTTTTGCTTCGACAGTTATCGATCTGTTGTTAGTTTTGATGTATTTGTTTAAAAATCTAAATAAAACAGGCAGGTTTCTTTTTTTATTATTTATGGTTAGATGATCAGTTTTTTTTGCAGCGTTATTTAATAGTAATATTTTGCCTTGAGTGTTGACTCTTAAAACAGGGTCAGGGTTCTCCATTGGAAATAATGCCATGTTAAATATTTCAGTTGACTGTATTTGGTTTTCAAATTTGGCATCTAATATGTTTGAAAAACTTTTTAGTAAACTTACTTCATCTTTTGACCATGACGTGTTTTCTTTTTTAGATACGATTAAAGCTAATTCTCCTTTCAGTAAAGGGAAGTTTAAAGCTTCTTCTTCTATAAGAGAAGTGAAATAAGATGGATTTAGATTCAATTCTTTTTGAAATGAAACCTTATTGTTCTTTTCAAGGAAGCTAAACTTTTCGAGTTTAGTGATATTGTTTAAAAAAAACAGAAAGGCATCTCCTAGTAAGTTGTTCAGGTTGTCTTTTTTTTGCAAAGCTTCAGATGCTTCTGAAAGCGTTTTAAACAGAATGCTTTTTTCGAGTATCTTTTTTTGTTCTACAATTAAGTCTTTTTTTTGTGAAGATACTTTTTTTATATTTTCTTCTAGCTCTCCTGTTATTATCTCACTGTTTTGTAATATGTGTATCAAATCTGAAGTGGAATCATGAATTGCAAAATCTTCTATGGTAAGTTTATTTTTTAATATTTCATTTGATTTATTGAACCAAGGAGAGCCGAAGAAGTTTATATTGTTAGTGTGTTCTAATTGTTCAAAATGCCCTTTGAGTTTAATGTTTGGGTTGTTTCTATTTTCAATTACAACTAGTTTACTTAGTAAATTTTTAAAACCTTCTATTGATTTATTGTCGTAATAAGGTCTAACAATTTTGAAATTATCAAAAAAAGAAGAATTAACTTTTGTATCTGGATATAATTTTGATAAACTTTCACCTGTATAAGTAATCTCTAAATCTTTTGATAGTATTATGATAAATGGGAAGATTTTATTTAAATCGCTTTTTGAGAGTTTTAAGTTAATCATGTTTACCAACTTATTTTGTAAGAAATAATCGTTTTATTTGTTTCACTGAAATTTAGAATTTCAATTTTAGTTTTTGTTTCGTATAACTTAGAAATCCCTTGAAATAAACCTGTTACAAAATCTTGTAATCCCATTCTTGATGAAGTGTATTCTAATACGATAGATTTTTCTTCGGAGTTTAAGATTTTGAATTCAGGAGGGGTAAGGTGAGGGTAGAGTAGCATTACTCTTGTGTGGAAGTCAGGAAGATGAACTAAGAATTCCTTAATGTTTTTTCCTCCAAATGAAAGTAAAGATCCGTATTTTTCTTTAGCAGTTCTTAAAATCCACCATTCTCCAAAAAGTGTTAAGATAACGTTTAGAGGCGTTTTTGTTTCTTCAGATATAGCGATTGCTATGTCGTATGTTATTTGATCGTTATATGATTGGTTGCTAATAAAATAATCGATGTTAATTTTGCTTTTAATTTTAATGTTCTCCCAGACTTCAGTGCCGAAAGTTTCAGTAACTAATTCTTCTAATGCTTTGTTTATAATACCGTACATATTATTCAGTTTTTAAAAGGTTATCTTTAATTAAATTATAGATCGTTGATTTTCCAATTGCAAGCTTTTTGGCGGTTAGAACAACGTTGAAATTATTTTCTTTTAAGTGATGTTGAATAATTTCAATAGTATATTCTTTCATGGTTTTTTCTGAGTTAGTTAAATATGAGATAGGATTTACTGAGTTGAATGTTATATCTGTCTCAAGTATTGTTTTATTTTCACACATTACACAAGCTAAATCAATAATTGATTTTAATTCTCTGATGTTTCCAGGGTAAGGATATTTGAGGAGTTTCTCTTTTGCTTTTTCAGATAAATTAGGTTTTGATAATTTATTTTCTTTACTAAATAATTCTATAAAGTGTTTTGTTAAGATAAGTATGTCTTGAGTTCTTTCTCTAAGAGGTGCTAAGTGAATAGGTAGGCCAATAATTCTATAGTATAAATCTTCTCTGAAATTTTTATTTTGAACTTCTTCAATTAAATTTTTGTGAGTTGCAGTTATTATTCTACAATCGATTTTTAGTGTTTCGTTTCCTCCGATTCGAGTAACTTCTCTTTCTTGAAGAACTCTAAGTAATTTAGATTGGAGATTTATATCAAGTTCAGCTATTTCATCTAAAAATATTGTTCCACTTCCAGCTTCTTCAAATTTACCTTTTTTTCTTTTTTCAGCTCCTGTAAAAGCACCTTTTTCATGACCAAAAAGTTCACTTTCTATTAATTCTTTTGGGATTGCAGACATGTTGATTGCTATAAAAGGCTTTTTTTGTCTAGAACTATTGAAGTGAATTGCTTTAGCTACAAGTTCTTTACCAGTTCCAGTTTCTCCTGTTATTGAAACGTTTATGTTGTTTGAGATTGCTTTTTCAATAAGTTTATAAATACTTTTTATAGCATTCGAATTCCCTAAAATTGTATTTGAAAAAGCATGTTTAATTTCTAGTTCAACTTTTAGGTTATTGATTTCGTTTTTAAGGGATTTGTTTTCTCTGATTTTTTGTACAGAATTCCATAAAACATCTTTAGTATTGTCATCTTTAATGATGTATTCGTATGCCCCTTTTTTGATTAAGTTAAGTGCGGTTGTTAAGTCTTCTTGACCACTAATGATGATGATAGGTACTGTTGGATTGAAAGATTTGATTCGTTTCATAACCTCATCACCTTGCATATCTGGAAGATTAATGTCTAATGTGATAATATCTGGATTCAGATTTAAATGTTTGATACAATCTTTTCCAGAAAGAAAAGTAGTTACGTTATAGTCTGGATTTAGAGATAGGTTATATTTTAAATATTCACTATACCATTCATTGTCTTCAACTATGAAAATCTTTAAACCATCCATTTTTATTTAATTTTCTATTAAATTATAAAAATATTTTAATACTGCCCATTTTTATTCCAAAAAACATGTTTTATTCCATTTTTTGGAATTTAGATTTCTTTAACTGTTTGTTTATTAACTTATAATCTTTTTGGTTTTGATTTTGTATGGATCAATTAAATATTTAAAAGATTATGAATTTATTTTTGAAAACCAAAAATCATGTTCATTCCTTTGAAAAGGAGGGTTCAAAGTTTTAAGTGTTGTTTCATTTGAAACGAAGGACGCCTTTATGTCTGTTTTTGAAAAGAGTATGGGGTAACTGGGAATAGTATGAAAAAGTATTTTTATTTATTAGGAGTTTTATCAGTGTATTGTATTATAAAATATTAAGTTTTTTTAGTTAACGTAATTTGTTTAAATAAATTAATGATGAGTAAGAAATGTTTCTTTAAAGGCGGAAAAGCAAAATTGTATTTTAATTTCCCATATGGAGGTTTTAATGTTTCTTGTTTTGAATGTAAAGGGAGGTTTCTTTTAATTGTTGAAGATTTAGGGGTTATTGGTGTTTATTCTTATAGCTCATTGATGAATATTGTCTCATCTTTTGAGTCTAAATCAACTCTATTGTTTTAGAATTTATTCCATTTTTTGGAATTGTAAACAATGGGTTAATATTGTTAACTTATTGATTTTTATCAGTTTAATTTTTTTGGCTTTTCATTTGGTGTATTTCTTGAAAAAATAATGTATATGTACAGAATTGTTGAAGAGTATGTTTCCGATATTTCACTTTACTTGTTGTTAAAGAATGATAAAGTTGTTTTAATGACTAATAGGTATGATTTGGCATTGAGGGAGTTAA
>Ga0228635_1000383_pt1 | contig 27817 bp, 40 predicted proteins | sample 44DmetaG_FD_182699 | JGI IMG/M metagenome (GOLD analysis project Ga0228635, IMG submission 182699) | Seawater microbial communities from Monterey Bay, California, United States - 44D | ecosystem: Environmental > Aquatic > Marine > Coastal | place: USA: California | collected 2016-09-30 | reverse complement strand
GAAGAACTGAATCTATATATTCTGATTATAAATTTTATAAACCTTGCATTGTAAATTGTGAAAGTCTTTATAGATTTATAACCATAAAATTCTACTCAAAAGAATCAATTATGAGAAACTATCAAGATTATTTAAGCCAAGCTGATTTTGGTATATTTAATTTTATAGATTATTGCATTGTTGATTTTACTAGAGGAACAAATATGAAAGAAATATCAGATGTAGAGAAAGCTTTGATAAACAGAAAAATTGATGAAAGATTAAAAAACTTAAATAGGAGTATACAATGAGCAACGAAATAAAAGTACCAACAGCACACCTTGAAGCATTTAGAGATGCCAGACTTGAGATTCAGCAAGTAGGTATATCTAAGAAAGGGAAGAACAGTCATTTTGGTAATACATACGCAACATTAGATGACATCATAGAAATATGTGAGCCAATATTATTAAAGCATAATTTATTGACCAGCTTTACACAAACTTATAACAATGTTGATAAAGATTCATTAGAACAATATCAATGCTTTTATAGAATGAAAGTTACGCATGTTCCCACAAGACAATTTTTTGAATCGGAACTAACTTTATATTCTGATAGAAAACCACAGCAAATAGGTAGTGCTATGACATATGCCAAGAGATATCTATATCAAAATATGTTGTTACTAGCCACTAATGAGCAAACAGATGATGACGCAAACAAAGCTCAACAATCTATGCAGAATAAGAAAGTACAGAAAATTAACAGAGGAGATATATAATGGTTTTACATGGCAGTATATTACGAGATGAAATAAAAGAATTGGAGAATGAAATGTCAGTAGCGGAATTGATTGAGCATATTACGTCTGATAAAACATTAACTGATATTAATACTGCACTTGAAGACATTGCATTAGATAGGATAATAGACAGAACGCAAGATGCAGAAGAAATTATAAGAAGGGGAAAAATATAATGGATAAAGATGAAAGTTACGAAAATGTAGAACAAGCTCAACAGCATTATGCTCAAGAGTTAGAGCAACTGCATGAAGATGAAGATAGGCATTTGCAAAAGTTAGAAGATGAAGTGGATAAGCATTTAGCAATTTCTATAGATGTTCATAAATCTTTTTCTTTTGCATTGGAATATATGAAACAATCTAAAAAATTAAATCAATCACAACATATTGCAATAATGCAATTTACAAATACAGCAATTAAAAACAGGAGCAATCAAGATGGAAGATAAATCAATTAAAACACCAAGTGGCTATGAGATAAGAGTAAACTCTGGGAATTTATTTAAGAACAATTCAGAGAATCCAAAAGCACCAGCATATCGAGGTTTAGTCAATATTGAGGGACGTGGATTTGACCTTGCGTTATGGCGTACAGAAAAAGGTTATTTGAATGTAAAATTTACTGAACATAAGATATCAGAAGATGGAACTAAGCAAGAATATAAGTATGATAATAAAACTTCAAACCTTACTCCAGAGCAAGCTGGCAAAATAATATCTGAAGATATGAATAAGAAAGATGAATTTAATGATGACATACCATTTTAAGTGTGTTTATAATTAATTAACGTTTCCTAAAAGTCCATGCTCCTAATAGCATGGCAGTTTAAGTTCTCCCATCAGAGATGGTGGGAGTTTTTTAAAAGGACAAACAATGGGCAAATTAAAACATTTAAACAGCGAATTTTACAAAGAAAATATAATTTACGATAACAACAAAGATTCTGAATATGGCATAGTGCCAATTGAGATGGCTGACAATATGACTGACTTAGTTCTTAAAGAAGCTATGCAGTTCGGTGAAGAAGTTAAAACATCAACAACAGATAAAAATTTATCACATATGAGAAATGTTGAATGTTGGCGATTGAATCAAAAAGAATCTATCACCGCAGAATTACTTAATCATGCAATTATAGATATTAACAAAACTTTAAATTATAAATTATCTGGATTGCAAGACGTTCAATATTTGGAATACCATGAAGGCGGAAAATATGATTGGCACTCTGACATTGGTTCTGGTGTTGCAAGTATGAGAAAAATATCTATTAGTTGGGTATTGAATGAAGGTTTTGAAGGGGGTGATTTACAATTCTTTGGAGATGGTGGAGAAATACATACCCTCAATTCAACGCCAAACAAATTAGTTTCATTCACAAGTTTTTTAAATCACAGGGTTACACCAGTAACTAAAGGTATACGCAAATGCGTGGTGGCTTGGTGTTTCGGTGAATCATGGAGATAATATGACAACAATAGCAGACAAACTAATATATGATAAATGCAAAGAAAGAATACAGGCAGAAGTTAATTCTACTTTGAAAGTAATCAATGAATCAATGAATGAATCAGAACCTGACATTAAAAAACTATCTAATCTTTTTATTATCTTGAGTAATCTTAATCAAAGTATTGCTCTCTTAAACACTATAAAACCTATAGAAAAAGAAGCCTAAATATATTTAATTATTTTAAATAAAATACTTTACTTTTAATAAATAGTAGGTATAATGAATTTATTGAAGTGTGAATCAGTAAGCATTTCAAGGTTGGGTGCAAAGAAGTAGGGATTAATTACCCTGAAACGGAGAGCTACAGAGGGACTCGTTATGTAAGTGTATTTTAATTTAAGTATATTTACATAGGGGTTCTCTCTGATAGAGATGTAAATTCTCGGATTTATACAGGGTAATAGCTGTATGAAATTTAGATGGAAATTCTATGCAAATCACATGTGTAAGGGAGCTATAATACGCTCCCTTTTTTGTCTAATTTTAAAATAAATTTAAAATAAATTGAAATAATTTATATTTTATATATAAATCAATAACTTATAGCTGTATATTTTTACTATATATTCTTTACATATATATAATTATTATATATACTTTCTTTATAGGTTGATAACAGCTTATAAATAAAAACTTAAACAGGAGCAAGAAAATGAAAAAATTAGAAAAGAAAATAGAGAAATTTTTAACAGGGCAAGGTTACGAAAATGTAACTTTTAATAAAACTAACAAATGGAGTGATGAAGAATACATTGAAGTTAGAGCTGACCATGTTACTAAAGCATGGACTTATGAAGGTGAAACAAAAACTATTGATGATGATTATGGAAAATTTACATTAACAAAGGGTGAACATTTTCCAGAAGAAAGAGAAAATAATGACATCTTTAGAATTTATCCAAAAGGTAAAGTGAATGGTCGCCAAACATATTTTATTACATGGGATGGAGTTAGCGACATCATAAAAGATACAATGGATTATTCTTATGGAATCCCAGAAGTAGTTGATGAATTTTTTTATAACACTTTTGATGAATTAGAAGGTTATGACAATGTTTCTGCTGACATCTTAGCAGTATAATTTTAACAGGGAGCAGAAATGCTCCCACAACATTAGGAGTATAATATGAAAGTATGGAATAACGAACTAGGTAGAAAAACTAAATGGAAAGAAGGTCATGGTTGGACTGAAATTATGGATAATGTAAGTAAAGGCGACAAAGTAATAAATGGTAGTGGTGAAGTTCTTATTTGCACAAACATATTGGATTTAAACAAGTATCATAATTTTGGAAGAAAAGCTATGCAAGTCTATTTACACCCAACAAAAAAAGATGGAACTTTACATAAGGGCAGAAGTTTTATCTGTTATAAAAATGATGGAACAGGCTGGGAAAGAGAAGAAGAATAAATTAACAGGGAGCAGAAATGCTCCCATTTACTTGGAGATACAATGAGCAAATTAAAAATAAGAGATGTAGCAAGAAAAGAAAATAGCAATAAATATTGTGGAGCAAGTGCATTGTCAGTTATAACAGGTCTTGATAGTTCAATTTGTGCAAGAATATTGGCAGACTTTGATTCAGATGTAATGATTACAGGTTGCTCAATTCCAAGAATGATTAATGCTATTAGAAATTATGGACTTGAAGCAAAAAGAGTTTTAAATCTTCCAGACAAATTAGGAGCTTTTATTAAGCAAAGAAAAGTTGGAGATAAAAACTTTTATTTGATTGTTGCTAGAACACATTATCAAATTATACAAGGCAATAGATATGTTTGTGGTCAAGCTGGAAAAGTTGCTTCAATTCACAGAAATAAATGGTGTGAGTGGGGAGCTGATTTAGAAAGAGTTTATATTATTTCTGGAGATGTAAAAATGCCAAAGCATATTAAAGATAAAATAAATAAATGGCAGAACAGAAATAAAAATGACTTTATAAAAGATGAAAGAGCAGTCAAAAGATTATTGAAAAAAACCAATATGAGATTTCAAGATTTATTTGAATATGGTATGAATGATGATAGAGATTGGTGGTATGAAGAATATAAAGAGAATAACGAAACATTCATACTTGCTGTTAACCATGATATTGAACCAGCAGAAAAATGGAATAATCTTCTAGGAAAATATTTAGCACAAGAGCCATATGCAGAAGAAGAAGAATATCAATATGGCTATATAGAAGTGAAAGATATAGTTCCATTTACAAAAGAATTTTTAGAGATAGTTAACTGATGGAACAAATATTATTATTAATATTTTTAGTTATTCTATTTTCTGTTGCAGTTAGCAGATAATAGTAATCCAGATAATAGTTATGACAGAAGATTTAATTATAAACCACATTCCATCTGGAACATTATAAGAAATATCTTCTACCACATCTTTTATCTTTCCGTACCCATGCTTTAGTTTATCTAACATTATTTTTTCCTCATAAATTTAGAGATTCCACCAACCCCTTTTAACCCTAGTCCAGCACATACAGTTATATAAATTAAATTAATGTACCAGTCTGGAAGTGTGCCTAAGATATCAAAACCTAATCTTACAAATGGTTGCGTATATGGGACAAAAACCAAAATTGCTGGTAAAAGTATAACCAGAGTTATGAACTCGTCTTTTAGACTTCCAGAAAGTTGGTCAACAGCTTTATTTTCCCATTGACTGTTGAGTTTATCTGCTTCTAATTTTCCTTCTGCAACTGCTTTAGCAACAGAAGTTTTAGCTTCAATCTCTGCTTTCTTTAAATTAGATTTAGCTTGTGATTCTTTACTTTTGTTTTCAAGATAACCACCAACTGCCTTAGTAAGTCCACCAACAATCATTCCTATCATAAACCATCTCCATATTTAAATAATCCAGCAATCACCGTTATGATTGAGCCAATCCAGACCAATGCTTTGACTGCACCCTTACCCATGTTAACAGTTGCTTTTAATTCACTTACTTCTTTTTTTATAGAAATCATTTCTTTTGAATTACTCTCTACATTCTTAGATACAAAATCTAACTTCTGCTCTAGCCTTAACAAACATTCTTTTTCTGCTGATGTCATATTAATTACCTAATGAAAGTGGATTTGCGTTCATTGATTCTGTTACCGTCTTAAAAGATTTATCAACATGCTCAACAATTTTATCTATATCTGCGTCAATCTTATCTATAGATGTTTTATTATTGCTTGAGTTTATTTCTACAGCAGTAATCCTTTCTAGTATTGCAGAATTATCTCCACTTGGAATACTTGACATACTATCTTCTAAAACTGTCAATCTTGATTGCATTTGTGCGTACGTGTATATTCCCCCAGCAATCGGACTTGCAATTGATAGCAAAAAAATCAGTATTATTTTGGGTGTAAGCTGAATCGTTGAATCCTTGTCCGTCATAAAAGTCTATCTCCGTTTTTGTTAAATCTAATGTATCTGTTATCTTAACCTCAAAGTATTCCTTATTAAATGATACAACAGTTAAAATATCAAGTTTTTGTACCACAATATCTGACTTAATTTTTGGGGTTACTGTACTAACAGAATTTTTTTTATCGCTGGATTTGGTCGAATCAGAGCCTTGTTTTTTCTCAGATTTGTCAGATTTTACCGTTTCAACAACCTTTTCTTCATTTACACTTGGTTCTTCTTTTATTTCTTCTTCAGCAGTTTCTTGTTCTTTATCCTCATTTTCACTTATTTCTTCTTTTGGCTCTGGCTCTTTTTCTTCGGTTCGACTATCGTCTGATAACTCGCTTTCTTCATTTGTTCCATCAGCTTCCTCATTCTGAGCTGTTGTTTCCTCTTTTTGTTCATTTTGATTCTCCTTTAAATCATCTTCCATATTTATTTCTTCTAGTTCTGTTGGAAGTTCTTCTCTAATTTCTTGTAATGTTTCTGGTTCATTTTTTATTTCATTGACTGATTCAATTTGTATATCATTTATTTCAGGCAAATTATCTGGCATTTCAATTGTTGGCATATCTATTTCTGGCATATTGTTATCTACAGGTATATCTGCACCAGCATTAATGTTTGTAGGCATCTCATTATTTATTCCAACGTCTGCAATCTCCATATTCATTTGCTCTGCTCTTATATCAGATATTACAGAAATTTGTGAAGATAAATTTGCAATTTGCATATCTTCTGGTGGGTTTGTATCAATGATACCACTTGATATGGTATTTACTATTGATGTTGCGTCTAATGAACCAATCTGAACTGTTTCGATAACTACAGGCTCGGCAACTACAGGCTCTACTGGAGCAATTTCTATGGCAACTGGCTCTATTACTACTGGCTCAACTACTATAGGCTGAATATCAACAGGATTTGCTACAATATCATCAACAACAGGGTTAACAATAACTTCAGGAGCTACTACAGGGCTTATTTCCGCTATTTCTGGCTCTGATGGTATGATTACATCAGAAAGTGTCAAACTAAGGCTTAAATTGTCGATAATTGTGCCAAATTGACCAGCTTTATTACCTGTATCTGCACCAGCATAATTTACAGTTAAAGATGTGTTAGTTGTTTCAAAGCTATTAGTTACATCTACAGAATATTTGGTTGTAATGACACCATCATTATAATTAGATGTAAAATTATGCGTTAAGACTTCGCTGTTCGTTCCATCTGATAAAGTCATGGTTATATTTACAGGGTCAAGATTAAATGCTGTGCCTGTTGTGGTACACCAGCTTGAGCCTTCATTGTTACAACCAATAGATATTAAGCTACCAGAGATTGAATCTACTTCTTTGTTTTCTTCTGCCACGCTATCTAAAACTATGGATTGCGTAATTGAGCCACCATCACTTCCGCTAAATCTAACTGATTTATTTAAATCTCCATAATTATTGCCATCATAATCAACATTGCCTTCTAACTCCCAGCCTTCAGTCTGGTTATTAAATGAGCCGTTATTTAGGAGATTTGATGTTTCCGTTGCTCTTACCGTTTGAGTCGCTGTAATTACTAACATTGTAATCAGTACCCAAGTAGTCAGGATAACGTATAATTTGCCCATAATCGTTTATATATCCCATCATTTTGTAATGTTTGATTGCGTCTTTACCTATGAGTGCTTTCTTGCCATTCCATATGCTACAGGGAGTTCCTGAATGTAACATAGCACTCCAAACAGCTTTGCTCCCAGCACACAGAACAGATATTGACGCTACTTTTAATCCAGCCTTTGCTAAAGAATTTGATAAGGCTCTGCGTTCACAATTCCAATCTGTGAATGTCGTTCCTGTAGATATACCAACTACTGAAGTTTGTACTGCACCCACAACTGGAAAAGAACAAATCATCTGCGAGTAGCTTTGTACTCCAGCAGATATGGCACTTGGTACTGGTTGATTTTTATAATTTACGGTACTTGTACTATCTGCTCCATGAGCATTCATTGAAGCCCAAATTAAAACAACCATCATTAAAAATAAAAAGACTATAAAACTTCTTCGCATGAGAAAGATACTCCATATAAGCTGATATGATTCGCACTCCAAGTTAGCTCATTGTTTGTCATTCTCATAACGCATTTAGGACTTGCGTATGTAATTGATGCGTCATCTGCCAAAGTTGCGGATAACGGTGGTTCTATGGTTAGTGTAGCATTTCCACTTCCATCACTGGCAACATCAGCAATAATCATATGCAGTTTGCTGGTTGTTCCAGAATTAAATTGTACATAGTCGCCTTTTTTAAACAATTGTGATTCAGATGTATCTGCACCATCTACTGTAATATCATAAGCTCCAACAGCATGCGAGCCGTTTACTGCAATAGTGTTTGATATTGTGCCTTGCACAGCACTTGCGTCTGGGTCGCCCATTAAAAATGTTCCAAACTGTCCATGTAATTGCATAAAAAAAGCTAACCATTCATTTGCTTGCGTTCTGTTCATTGGCGGTAAAGTAACTGTGCTGTACCATTTTGCACCAGTAAACTCATGCACTTGAGTTGAAAAGGTAAATGGACTTTGACTTTGTGCAACAGCTTTAGCAATACCCCATTCACTTCTAACAAAGTTTGGAGTGGTTGGCATTGTTAATGGATAAGTAGGCTCTGCCATTTAAGCTCCAAAGTCTTTAGCAAAAGTTCCACCACGCAATCTGGCATCTCTTACTGCTGATAAAGTATTTTCTCTTATGGCTGGTAACATATTCATAACTTCTGCTCTAACTGTTTGTGATACACCTGTAGCAAAGTTTAAGTTTTGCTCTATGGTAATACCACCGCCCATTTGATTATTTGGCACTATTGTTCCAGCAGATTTAGGTACAAACATTTCTGCACCTCTCTCTCCAACCATATATGGCATATTTGGATTCACATTTCCACCCATAGCTTTGCCACCACCGAATGAACCAAAAATTGCACTAGCTCCAGATAAGATATTTTGGAACATACTTCCGCCACCTGAAGAAGATAAACTCATGGCTTCTCTAATTCTTTTTAACATTGGTTCAATGACTGCCAACTGAAATATCAATGCAACCACTTGCTGTAAAACACTTTGAAAAATATCTACCATACTGTCTTTGAAATCTTTACCGCTTACAACAGCTTCTCCAAATGCTTTTGAGATATTTGCACCAATATCTTCAAACATTTTATTTGCTTTCTCAAGTTGCTCCATTTCTAAATCAAATGCTTCTCCTCTTGTTTCAGCTTCTCTATCCATTTCAATTTGGTTAATTTGAGCCTGTATTTTAAATTTTTCTTTTAAATCTTCATTGATAGCTCTAATGCCTTCAGCTTCTTTCTTTTGCTGTTCTATGGCTAGTTTTGCGTCATCAGAGAATTTTTTTCTTGCTTCTTTTACTCTATCGAACTCTGCGTTTTGTGCTTCTAAAGAAGCAGTTAATTCATCATTAGCTCCAACAAATTCTTTAACTTCTTTTATGAGTTGGTGAATTGCAACACCACCCAAAGCAATCCCTGTCATTATCATAAATAATGGATTCACTAGCATAACTGTTGTTAGAGTTGTTATACTTCCAGCTAATCTTGCCAACATATTTATAGTTGCAACGCCAGCTAAAGCTAAGAAAAAGTTTTTAATGCCATCAATATTATCTACAAGGAATCTTGTGAATTTTGCTAATGATTCGCCTAAAGTTTTTCCTATTTCTTTTATTTTTTCTTGGTTGTTATCTAAGAAAACATTTAAGTCGCCAAATTGCATTTTTAATTCTTCAAAAAAAGATTCACTTACTGCAATTTGGAATTGCATAAATTTATCTTTAATCATAGATAAAGTACCAGTTAAGGTATTAGCAAGCTCATCAGTAACATTACCAAATGTCCCACCTTTGCCAAACACTCTTTCAAATGCTTCTCTTGTTTCTTCGGCTGATACAGTTGCACCAGCAGAGAATCCAAGCAAATCTCTAACCCCTCTTTCTCTAAATACATCAGCACTAGCTATACCGCCAGAGAAAGACCTTTGTATTTGTTCAGCAGTTTGTCTAAAATCCAATCCTGTAACGGCAGCAACATTACCTGTTATCTCTAAAACTTTTGCTAATTCATCTGCATCTTCAGCTACAACAGCTAAGTTTCCAGAAGCTTGTTGTATTTCTCCAAGTGTAAATGGAACTTTACCAGCAAATGCCAACATAGCTTCAAAAGCTCTTTCGCCTTCTTCTGCTGTTCCAAAGAGTGCTTTTAATCTTATCTGTAGATTTTCAATTTGGATTCCTGTATCTATAACGCCTTTTACAAATATAGCTCCAAATGCTACACCTAAAACTGCACCAACTTTTGTTGCTCTTGCAGTTACTTTTGCAAGACTATTAGAAAGATTTTTAAGACCACCACTCATTTTTTTTGATGAGTTGCTAACAACTTTGTTGGCTTCAGCCATATCACGCTTTAGACCTTTAAGGTCTGCTTCAATCTTTACTACCAGTTTATCTAGTTCAGTTGCCATTAGTTATCTGGGTACAGCTCCATTAGTTCGTTTAACTCATCTTTGTCCATTGGTTTGTCTTTGTTGCCACCATTGAACTCACTAAATCCTTTTATTGCTAGAGTTATTTCGGTAATGCTCATATCCCAAAATACTGCTGGATTAACACCTATCATTCCTACACATACTTCAAGCCATCTTTGGTATGGTAGTTCAGCTTCTTCGTCTATTCCTCTACTGGACTTTTTTTTTCGTCAGTATCGTCATCAACGTTCAATGCTAAAGTAACCAACTCTCCAGCCATCTTTATAGCTTCTAACAACCCAATCTCTGATATCAATACTTTAACTTCTTTGTCTTGTAGGTTATTCCCACCAGCCCTTAATGCCAAAGTTATGACCGATATTATTTCAGTCATAGTAATATCAGCTTGTGCCAATTTATTTCCTAACTTTAGTATGCTACAACCTAAAGCCTGTTCTATCCTGATAATGGTATCAAGGCTCATTCTTGCCTTGTACTCTTTATCGTTAAACTGTAGTAGCTTTTCCGCCTTTAGACGATTTATGCTCATTGTTTATCTCCGTTTTGGTTAATATAACAATAATCTCATCTCTACTTCCAACATTGTCAGCAGAGAAGATTGTGTAAGATTTCTTGTTAATTTTGATTGTATCTGTATCTTTGAATCCCTTATAAAAAGGTATTTCTAACTCAACATTGTTTTCTCCAATGTTAACTTGTGCGTCTAATTTTTTAGAGCCTATCTCTATAGGCATTAGCTCCCAACCCATAATTATCTCCTAAATTAAACTGTAGCAAATGTAACTGCACCAGCAGATTCAAAACTCATTGAATAAGTTACTTCGCCATTATAACTACCAGCATATTCAATACTTGTTACTTGAAATGCACCTGTGAAAGTTGCAAAGTCTGGCACAAGTAATTGAAAGTTGCTAAATGTAGAAGCTGAAAAAGCTGTTCTTACACTTGCTTCACTTGCAGAATCAGTAAATACACCAGAGCCACTTATACTAAAACTTTGGATTCCAGCGTCAGCTAATAATGTTCTAACTTTTGATGAATCTTTATTTGTTACATCTATTGTTTCTGCGTTCATTGTTATAGAAGTATCTCTTAGACCAGCAACAGTTGTAAATGTTTCTGGGCTTCCAGCATTTCCTATCTTGACAAGCAACGCACTTCCTTTTTGTACTGCCATATCTATCTCCTAAAAAAATTAACTATCGTACACAATCACAGATAAGCTTAGCACCCCATGACGTGTAATTCCATCATTTTCTGTTAGCGTGATTGTATTCCTGACTTGACTAACTACCATATCAGCACCAGATACTGAATAACTTGTATCATGCAAAAGCTCATATATTCTTTCCATAGCGTCTGATATTTCTTTTTTACCTCTGTATTGACTCCAAACATCTATATCTACAGAGTATTCATTACCATCTAAACTCTTTGTTCCTCTATTCGCAACATTGATATTTCCAATAACAACATAAGGATAAGCTGTATCTTGTGGCACATTGTCAAATATTTTGTTATCACCAACAATACCATCTAGCGTACTATCACCATTTAAAGTGGAATATAGTATTGTTTGTAAGTCAAAAGAATGAAAGCTCATGATATTTTTACCTTATTTATTTTAATATCTTTAGCAATTCTATTCGCATATTGCTTAGTGTTTTTAAATGCGTCTGATTCCTTACCCATAAAAGGTCTTTGCAATCCACCTCTAGCAAAACTTTGTTCTAAAATATTTGCATAAGATACTCTTGTTTGAACTGCGGAAAAATGTCTTGCTCTGGTCGCTGGCTCAATAAAAAAACTATTAACTAATCTCCCTGTATCTATTGCTGGTGGATTATCCTTAGATGAAGCTGTGTGTGTCTTAGCACCTCTTTTATAAGTTCTGCCATCTTTAGGTGTTCTTTGCATACTTTTCATGATTTGATTCTTGAAATGATTAGCAACTCTGTTTAAATGCCTTTGGGTGTTTTCATCATATAAGTCCACAGCTTTGCTTATCTTCTGATTCAATTTAGATTCTATAGTTACTTTAACTGACATTAAGTTGCTACTCCTTCTTCAGCTTGTATCACTTGGTATCTTTCTTTGCCTTCCATTAAAGATGCAATATGTTGGATATTAAATGTTTTAGAGTTGTAGCTGATTCTATATTTAGGTGTTAAAGCTGAATAATATCTTATGGTGAAACGGTAATTACTTCTATCTTCTATCTGGTCGCCAAAAGAATTTTCTGTACCTGATAAGTTTTCTACTTTAGCCCAAACAGTAGTTGCTGTTCCCCATGATATAGATTGACCACCACCAGAATCTGTAGATGGACTCATTGATTGTAGAACTACCTTGTTCCTCATTTGACCTATCATTAACCAAACATTCCCCCATAGTGTGCATGACCTCTGTAAGGGTGAGTAGATAAAGATTTAATTTTATATGATTGCAATAATTGAGTTGCACTTGTTGGAGCTAATACTCTTTTACCGTCTAATAAATCTCCTCTATGCTCAAATAAATAAGCAGAATATTCTAAGCACGCTGATTTAATATCATAAGGAACTGCTGTGGTTGCTCCATAGCCAGCCACATATTGAATCTCTAATCCGTTCGCTACTCTTAATGCAGTCGGATAAGATTCGCCTTGTCTTAAAACAATCCTCGCTGGAACACTTACATTATCCAAATAATATTTTGAACTGGCAAAAGTAGTCGCTGTATCGTCATCATCATAGCTTTTGATATGAGTTACACTAGCTACAGGGCTGTTTGGAAGTAATATACTTCTGCGGTTTATATGTTGGTCTATCCCAACGTAAGAGCCTTCTTGAATTGGAATATCCACATCATACAAAGAATCAATAAATAATTGATAAGTAACTGTGGTCAATGACCTTGCGGTATATTCTTTCGCCCAGTTATGGACTGCTCTTTCTATCAATGCAACAACAGTATCATCATCAGATGAATCTATTTTATTCCATGCTTTAATTTCAGCTTGAGTTACTGCGTATGCTGTTTCTGCTGTGTGAACTTTTAATCCAGCCATTTAGTTTCCCCCTGTTATTCCCAAGATGACGGAAGTTTACCTACGATTGTAGGATTGTCTAACTTTGTAAGCATTGAATCTATAGCTGCCTTTAACTCTGCTTCCGTTTGTGGTATGTGTGCCAACACTTGAGTTTTACACCAATCTTCAGTTAAACTATTAAATGCAGTAAAGCTTGCTGGATTAGCTTCAGCAATATTTACTTGCCCATAAATATCAGTTTTATTGTTTGGAGTTTTTACATCACTTTGACCAGTAACACACCAATGAATACCCTTAACTACGTTATTTAATGCTCCTTCGTTTGAGGCTGTATCTAGTTGTGTAAAGTGCCATGTGTATGTATTAGCCATTATTCACTCTCCAATGCAGTTACTTTAGCCTCTAAAACTTCTATTTTTGCAATGGCTTCTTTTAAAGCAGCCATCAATACAGGTACTGTTTCTGTATATTGAATACCTTTAATCTTGGTATCATCCTCAATACCATCTATTTCTTCTACTATTTGTGGTGATGCTAATGTTTCTTCTACAAGTTCAGGATAATTAGTTTCCCAATCTTGAGCAATAAAACCAATCTTCTTCCCAGCTTTTGCATTATGTGCTTCTTGTTTCCAATTAAAAGTTACGGCTCTTGCAGCTTTTACATGATTATAAGCATCTGAGCCATTTAGTTCTGCTATATTTTCTTTAATTCTTTCGTCTGAGTTAGCTGTCCATGAAGTATTACCACCAACTAAATGCACACCTACATTACTTTCATCATATACATTCCAAAGTGAGTTTGTAAAAAACACTCCACGATAAGTATGTGAAACCACTACACCAAAAGCACCTAAATTAAGCGAAGGAGATGTAGTGTGAAATTTTACATCACCACTTCCTGTCCATGAGCCTGTTGATGATACCGTTCCAGTAGTATTTACAGACAACCCACTACCACTAATACGAATTTTTTCTGCGTCTGCTGCACCAAAAAACATAAAATCATTATCAGTATCATATGAAATAAAGCCACGTCTTGCACCTGCACTATTTAAATACTTTAATGAATTGTCTGAATCAGAAGCTCCAGCTTGTAATTCTAATTCAGCATTACCTGAACTTTTTAATTGTATTTTAGTTGGTGTTAATACCACTCTATCTGTAGCACCTATTTTAAAATCTATTTGGTCATCAGTATCTGCGGTAATAGAAGTATCTGCGTCAGCGTCTAAAATTAATTCTGTACCATTCATATCCAATGATGTTGATACAGTTAAAGCTCCGCCATCTGCAATCGCTAATGCGTCATCTCCATCTGTAAACTCAATCAATGCTGTTCTTACTGAATCAGATTTAACATATTCAACTGTGTCATTGGTTTGGTCTAACTCTGCAATCGTTATAAATGCGTCATTAGCTTCATTTCTTATTTGTAATAAATTGCTTGATGTATTATAAAAAAGTTGATTTGCAAAAGTAGTTGATGGAGCAGAACTTCCAGAACTGGTACTTGCCAACGCTTGTAATGCTGAATTTATATCAGCCCTTGTATTGGGGAACGTCTGGTTTGCTATGGTAAAATCATTCTGACTCATTTTTTTAACTCCTAAATAATGTTAACAATACTCTAATTACTAACTGGATTCAAGATATCCGTACCCTTTAGCAACATAGCCAAAATCTTTTGCTACTGGATTTCCTGTTCCTGTGCCTTGATAAAAGTTTATAGTGAATCCTGTCGCTGACTTACTTGAAATAACATAATGTTGATTTTGGTCTAAATCATCTATTTCTATTCCTAAACCTTGTAATGCTTTAAATGCTGGACTAAATGTTACAGCTTGTCCACTTGTTCCAGCAGATATACCATCTTCTGCAACTGTTCTGTCTGGCATATCTACTGTCGCTGACAATGCTGATATGGCTGGTGTTGATGATGGATTTGTTGTGGTTAGCTTCACTCTTAATTTTATATATCTGCCTTTGTAATTTCCCAATATATAATCTTGGTAATCAGTATATGTAGAATTATCGTTAGAGGTCGATATTTGGATTCTAGCGTCAACATCATCATGTTCGGTATAGTTACCATCAAAATTACCCTCTTGAGCGTCAAATAAGCCCTCAAAGCTGTCAAACAGGGTGTTTGCGTTAAATCTAGTGCTGGTCATTGAGGTTGTTACATATGAGTTGTAAATACCACCTAAATCAATCGGATTAGAATTAAAATAATAAAATCCATCTAAATTTTCTTGTACTTCGCCACCATCATCAAAGTTGCCAAGTGCGTCATCAAAGTTTCCAGAATGGTCGTCAAATAATTCACCAAGTGTTATTTGCAGATAATTAACGCTATCTCTATTGACTACTTCAACATCTGTTTTTGTACCAGCAAATGCTGTTGATTCTGTGGTTGTTGCTACTGCGTTAAAATCATCTGCTATTTGATTTCTAATGATTGCTTTCTTGCTAGATGTTTCAGATGGAATCCCTAGAACATCAATCGCTTTTATCATATAAAATCCTGTTTGAGCTGGCAAAGATATTTGATTCGTTGCTTTGGATACATACTCTGCAACAATAGTAGCACCAGCATAAACAGGGCTTGATGTTACTGGAGTATGTCGTATCACATAATGAGATAAATCTAATTCATCATTTGGTGTCCATGAACATACTGCTAAATTATTGACTACATTCACAGAAAAATCTGCAACATCTGCTGGTGGAGCTGTTTTACCCACCACTTCATGTGATGCACTAGTGAAAGAAGAATAAACATTAAACGCATTAACCGCTCTGGCTCTAACCTCATAAGTCATTCCATCTTCCGCATTAACAACTTCAAAATTTTGTCCTCTGGATTTACCTAAACTTGTATATTCAGTATCAGTAGATGTGTTTCTATACTCTACTTCAAATTCATTGGTTGTTCCCTGATTGGAAGATACTTTAATTAAAAGAATGGTGGATACAACACCAGAGTATGACCTCATAATATCGCTTACTTCTAATGATGGAGCTGTTACTGTTGCAGAAGTTGGCAAAGTAGTATTATCAGATATAAATTCAGATTCTTCAGCGTCCCAATCCCAAACACTAGAAGATGTTTCTTGTAATACTAAATCAATGCCTACATCATCTGCTGTGCTTACAAAAGTCCAGTCTGCAACTTGGAATATCTTAGAACTAAATCCTAGTCTTGCATTGGTTAAACTAACTGTATCACCTACTTGTAATTTAAAAGCTGAAAGTTTCATGGGAGCTTGAACAACCATTTGCTGTCTATTTTTAAACAGAATAACTTTAGCAATTCTTTGTGCCATTGTTGGTGATGTAGTAAAAGGTAAATCTGCATTGGCAAATATTGTTTCTCCATTATCTTCTGCAACAAATGTGTCTGATGTTACCATTGGATAATCTGATGGTTGCCAGTCAGATGATGGGCTAGTAAAAACACCTTTGACTGTATTAAACAAGTTTCTTCTGGATTGCTTGGTTTGAACAGACATACCACCTCTAAAATCATCTTCAGTAAGCGTTATAGTAGGAGCAACATATTTTCCACCAGCTAAGATAAACTTACCGTTTGAATAGCTTAATACACCCAACATAGAGCCTAGCAATTCATCTATCGCTGTCATGGGGTCAACATTACTATAAACAATCCCATGTGATTCATATCTGTTTTCTGTTCCACCACCAGCTAAACTAATATCTTCATCACATATATTTGCAACAGTAGTAAAAGATGTTGTATCAATATTGGCAGTTGGTGTTGCTAATCCAAATCTAGTATCTGTTAAATAATCGTATAAACATAAAGCTGGATTAGATGAAAATGCTGTTGTTCCATCTCTAAAATCTAATATCTTTTTGCCTTTTATTTCGGCAGATATATTTGGAATACCTGTAGGAAAAGCATCAACATCATATTTTAATTTGACATATAAATAAGCAATACCTTGCAATCTATGTGATTGTGTCCATTGTGATACTTCAGATACTAAATCTGCATCTGCTACTTGGTCATCACTTCCTAAATGTTTTTTTATTCTTACTACTAAATCATCTGTGTCAGCAGACAAGAATCCATGACTAGCAATAATGGCACTACTTATTTCTGTTGTTGTTCCAGAAAGAAAAGGTTTGGGAGTATTAGCGTTGTTTCTATATGGAGTTATTCTTTCTCTGTTTCCAAAAGCACCAGTATAATTAATCGCTGTTGCTCTAACATCTGTTCTTAATCCCTCAGAAATAGTAACTGTCAAATTATGCCTTGCTCCAGAAGCAGAAGAACTTCCACCAGACGATATACCATAACTTACACCATTAATATTCAAAGTATCTGCTGTGGTTATCGTAAATGCTGTATCAGAAACCAATGCTATAGATGTTGTTCCTTTTAATATTCCTTTACCAGAAACAATATTATATCCACCAAATGGTAATGTTGTTCTATATTCTACATCAACATAACTGTTAACAATTAAGGTATTTGTTTTTCTAGTAAATCTGGATTCGGTTTCGTATTGAGCTGGAGCTGTAACAATAAATCTTGTTTCTCCATTAGAATCAGTTCCGCCACTTGTTAAAGTTAATTCATCTTCTCCAAAATATATTTTATCTATAGCTTGTATTTCATGTGAAGCTAACTGAATTACTAAATGCAAATCTTTGTTGTTGTTAGTACCTTCCATGAATAAGATACCACCAGATTTTTTAGTTTCACCATAAACAGTATCTCTGGTAATGATTGCTTGCTTAACCATCTCTGTTCTAGCAGATAGTTGCTGTTGATAATTAGCTTTTGGTTTCTTTGCAAACACTTTTGAAAGTACAGCAGATACAGCCATATTAACTAACATGCTTGAAACAGGACCAGTAACATATCCTAATGCTAATTGCCCAATCTTACTTCCAGCAATACTTTTTGCAGCACCTGTAACAGCTTTAACTATTGAGCTAAAAAATCCCACTATTTTTCTCCCCCACCCCAATCAATAGACTTGTCTTGCAAATCATCTACAAACTCTAGTCCTTTATCATTTGGAAAAAAGAATTTTTGGTCTTGGTCTGTGTATCTAAAATCTAATGCTTTCTCTAGCGAGATTAATTTACTTTCAATATTATAATTAAGTGCAGACGTTTCGCCATCTTCTACAATAGTTACAGTATCAACAGTACCGCTAAATATTTGATAGGGTGTATCAACAATCGCTAAAGCATTACTTGTTGTTGTCAGAACTCCAAAATATACGTTTACAGTTGTGCCTTGTTGAGTTTCATTAAATCCAGCAGACAAGATACTAGTATCTAGTCCAGAAACATTTATATTAATTCCATTTGCTTTAATATCTGCGGATTCACTAACTTGACTGATATCTATAAGATTCCCTAAACCCTGATAATCATTACCTAGAATCTCAAACTCACCATATCCAGTCCACATTCTTAGCGGAATGGAATACAAAAACTCTACTGCATAAAATGGTCTAGTTTGACTGCTAGATAACTGGGTGGAAAATGTACTCCCAATACTTCTAGCCATAGCGATTAACCTTTAGACTTAGTGGCTTTTTTCTTGGTTACTTTTTTCTTTACTGCTTTTTTCTTTGTTTCTTTTGGCTCGTCTATTTTAACTTCTATGGCTGAATTGTTAGACATAAAGTTATTCGCTAAATCTACTTTCCATTGTTTATCGCAATCAATAATCTCATTGTTTTGATAAACTCTGGTCGCATTACCAGATTCATTACTAGAGCCTTTTACATCTCTTAACATTTTTATCTTCATATTTCTCTCCATTATTCATTACATAATATTCTTAAAATACTATCTAATCAATATAAGAGTGAGGAGCAGACAATGAGCAATCAAAACCGCTCCCCACAAACTTATCAGATATTAAGCGTCTGTTGAATCTATAGGATTACCCAACACAGCTTGAACACTTATAGGTGTTCCGTTTGAGTGAGTTCCTGTAGCGTCAATCTTAACTCTTACATATCTATTACCACCGATATAACCAATTTGGCTAGTCTGTGGTGTTTCACCGTTAGCATCTAATGTTAAAAAGATACCAGAACTATCAACACTTCCTTCTGTTACTGCTGTTGAGCTAGTAACGGCTGAGAATGTAGAATCGTCTGTAGAATCTTGAAGTATAAAGTCAAACTTTACACTACCAGATAGTGTATCGCCTTCAATACCAGAGTTAACTATGAACATTACTGATTCAAAACCTTGTGTATCAACAGTAGTTCCATTTGCGTCTGCTGTAAATACTTTTGCGTCTTGACAAGTAACTGACTTAGTTCTATTTGCAATATCTCTCATAATAATCTCCCTTATGCAGAAATGTTTTGTAGTCTAATTGCTTCCGCAAGAACTACAGCACCGCCAACTCTACGTCTGGCAACATAACGTATATTTCCACTTGTAGCTTGTGAGTATGGGTCTCTCATTACTGAAAGATTAACTCTGTCTACAATAGTGTATGCTCTTGAGAAATCTCCATAAGCGATAGGTTTAGCAGAGCCACCAACATCTGGCATATCTTCAGCTAAAATATATGGCTTACCTAAGATTGTTGCTGGTGTTCCACCAACATAGCTCATAGCGTTAACAAATATTTTTTGACCTTCTGTATCTTCTAACTTTAATACATCAGCAAAAGTAGCTCTGTTCATTACAAAACTTGCGTTTGCCATATAGTCAGATTTGATAGCCATTGTAAGGTCAACTAAACCATTTGCAGTTAAAGCTGTTCCACTTCCAGAATTAGTTGTACCAACTCCAGCAGATGTATCAGTAAAACCTTGTGGTCTACCTACACCATTACCAGTTACAAATGCAGTACCTTCAGCTTTCGCAAACTGCTCACCAAACTCTGTAGACATTTCGCTTTCTAAATCAAAAGCAGAATCTTCTAACATAGCTTGTGAAATATCAACTAAAGCATAAAGCTCATGTGCGTCAATTTGCATTAAGCCTGTTGTGTAACCAGTTGTTTCAGAACGTGTACCTGTTTCAGCAACAAATTGTGCAGAAAATTGACCAGTTCTTTTTGGAATCTCAATCCCTCTGTTAGATGTACTTCTAACTCTAGCAATAGAACGAATTGGAGAAATTTCAGTTACGCCTTTGATTAAATCAGCAACGTATTCTGCTGGAGCATAAAAACCACCTAATGTGTCATCAGACTCATAAAGTGCTTTCTTCTCCATTTCATCAACTTCACCTTTTCTTAGCCAATCGCCAAATGCTTTCATTTGAATGTCAACATCTTTTGTTTCGCCAGTATTTGGTCTTGCAATAACTGTTTCTAAGTTATCTAGTTTCGCTTGTGCTTCTGCTAAGTTCTTAGCTTGAAGTTCAATAGCTTGTTTGGTTTCAGCCATTTTAGAAATGTCATCAGCCATCTTGTCTACTTTTTCTTCAAGGATAGGGTCAGCAGAGCCTTTCTTTTCAATCTCGTCTAGACGTTTTGAGTTCTCACTTTTAAAATCTTCAAAAGTTGAATTCAAGTTGTCTATTACAGATTTAATTTCATCACTCATAATAAACTCCTTAATGTTTAATTGTTTCAATTAAATGCTTAATACTATCCACAACATCACGTTGCTCATCAACCTCATGGTTAAATGACTTGTATAATACATTAGCACTTTGTTTTGCAACAGAACTAGACATTAAGCCCACATCACGCAAGTAATGTTCTATTTCCCTTACATTCATTTCAGCTAATTTCACTTTCGTAATCTTAGCTTTTGGATTCATTGGAAACGTAACCATTGATATTTCCATTAAGTCCAAATTCGTAATTGTTCTTTTCTTTAACTTGTCGCTGTATTTGTAATCGTCTGGGGATAGTCTATATCCAATTGACATAGAATCTAATGCACCCATCTTCATAAGCTCAAATACTTCTTTACCTTTTTGTGTACCCATAGCAAGTCTGCCTTTAATCTTCAAACCTCTAGTATCCTCAACTAAAGAATCAATGACACCAATAGGCTCATCTGTCTTATGTTGATATAGAAGTTTTATTTGTTTTGGTTTCTTGCCTTTGATTGATTCAGAAAATGCACCTTGTTTGATAACATCATTCCCTAAATCCTTATTGTTGAATACTGACGCATAGCCTTCAAAAGTTCCATCATCATCAGTATCTAATTCTTTGTAATCACATTCTAGGTCTAGAATATCATTTACAATCTCTAGATGTTCTTCAGACATAACTCAAATTCCCTGTCAAGTAAAAGTTATTCTATTCTAGCAACAAATTAACCTTATACACAAGCAAAAAAAAGGGAGTTGTGAAACTCCCCAAAAAGGTAGCAAGTATGAAAATTTTATTCTAGCAGTAATATAAAATATGTTAAACCGATTATCATACTAAACATTAATATACTTAGAACTATTTCCCAGCCTGTCATATATTCCTCATGTTGATTGTGTTTATCTATCATATTAAGATACTCCTTCTATTTTTCTTATAGCTTTTGTTAATAATTGAAATTCTTCATATCCATTATGAACTGCTTCCCAGTCACCATGTAAACAATGTTTAATAATATCTTCACTCTCAATACAGCTCCTCATAAGAAGATTATTATTTTCATCAAGTTCAGTTCTTAACTTACTTATTTTTTGCTCAAGATTATACAGTTCATATTTTGCATTTGCGACATACTCTTTTCTATCTGCACCCTCTTTATAACTTTTATATGTTTCTTCTTTTAAAGCACTTATTAAATTCATTACAACTATTGCTTCTTCAAGATATTTACATTCAAGATTAGAAATCTTAGTTTTAAGTTTTTTAGTTTTTTGTAAAGCTAATAAGTATATTGCTTTAGTTTTATCATCATTATATTGTGTTTTCATAATTACTCTCCTAATGTTGTGGGAGCATTTCTGCTCCCTGTTAAAATTATCTATTATCTGAATGTATATTAGTTATTTTTGATTTAGGATATTTTACTTCTGCTTTCCTTAATGCTTCATACAAATCTTTTGCTTTAATAACTTTCCATATACCTTTGTTTGGGGTATAACTGCTTGTGTTATCTAATTCTACAAAATATTTTTTCATTTCCTATCTCCTGTTTAAGTTTTTATATAAGTTATTATTAACTTATATAAGAAGTATATATAATTATTATATATATGTAAAGTATATATATAAAATAAATGTAGTTATAAGTGTTTGATTTGTATAGATATTATAAATTAATTTAAATTATTTCATCTTCTGAATCATAATACAGGGTAAAACAGCGACAATTGATGACATTTAAAGCACCGCCATTTTGATAATCGCCTGTGTAATTCATTCTATTTTCAGTAAAGCCACCGCCAGCTATGGGTGTCATAACCTTAAACATCTCATTGGTTGATATTACTGTTCCATTCATAGCCCTGTGCCATTGTCTAGTCCTGTCATCTAAAGCACTATTCCATTCTTTGACAGGTCTATCCAAACCTAATGTTTTAGATATTTCATTATTGCCATAACTCATAGCAGAATGAGTTTCTGTTCTAGCAATCATAGTGGCTCGATATGGAGCAAAAGATTTATTACGTCTAATCTTTTCCGCTATCTGTGGAATAGATAAACCGTCTGCAATACCAATCTTAATTGCTTGTCGTATTTGTTTTTTAGTGGTTTCGGATACTTGCGTTACTTTAGTAGCTGTTACTTGTGCAATATAACTAGCAACAATAATATCTATTTCATCTTCTTGTTTGGTCTCTCGTTGCTTTATCAATCGTTCACTTGTAGCTGTAATAACTGTCGTATAATGATTAGATAATATTTTAAATAATTCATCTGAAAAATCTTCTAGAAAAGTATAATACATATCACCAACTGCAATATATTCTCTTTCTGCTATTCTGGCTGTTTTTTTAAATAATTTTTTAGTCTTAGCATTAAGACTTTTAGAAAGATTGAGATATAACTTGAGTTGCTCTTTGTAGTCCTTACGCCTATTAATCCTGATTTTTGACATCTACTCAATTATTTCAAAATGAACTGCGTCAATAAAATTCATATCCCTATTCAGTTTGAAATCTCCTGTTACCCAGCTTCCACCCCATCTTATTTTAATATCTAAAATTTCGCAAACCTCGCCCACTACCGAAGCTACAGCTTCGTAATATTCTAGCTCCCAAGTAACTTTGCCTTTATCATAGCAAGCTATGTCTACAGCCTTACCCTGACAATGAAGCGATTTAGAGCCAACCTTACTCAATCCATCAGCTTTAAGTTGTTCGGCTCTTTCTAGGCTTCTCATGCCCTCTGTGATGCCAAAATCAATGGGTGTTAGCTTAATAACTTCATTCATAACTAATTTTAAGTCTGGGTGAACTGTTTCTAATTTTTCTAGTGAGCCTTTTCCAAATTTAAACATAATTTAATCCTTTGATGATAGTGGGTGGTCTTTAGGTAATAAGTCTAAATCAAACTTACCACCTCTAAATTTACCTGTTCTAACAGCAACCAAGAAAGCATTGACTCTAGCATAAGCCCATTGGTCTTCTGACCTTACACTTGGCCTAACACTTGATGGATTAGTTCTATATGCTCCTACACCACGTTTAAAAACTTTTCCAAGCATACCAACAGTTACTCGCTTGCCTTTCTTATCTCCATACTTATCATTGTGTTCGTCAACCTTGCCTTGCAGAGCCTTTTCTACTGTCTTAGATAATCCAGCAACTTTAAGTTCCATATCATCAAATGACTTTTCTCTCTCTGCCATAATCTGGTTTCTTTTCCTTTTAGCCCAACTAAAAGCTGTATCGCTTCCCCAAAGTTGCCACGCTATTCTTCCAGCAGAGGGAAAGCCTTTTTCACCTCGGTTAAATCCTTCTGCCTGTTTATCTACTTCATGCCTTGAAAAGAATGAGAACATTCTTAAAACTGTACTAGGAGATAATCTTTCTTTTCTCACTAGCTGATTTGCTCTTGCAACACCTACTGCTGTTCCACCTCTGCCAAATTCTTTTCTCATGTCTAAACCTTTTTGTGCTTCCCTAGCCATTGAATCAGTTGGCACAAGGTCTAAATCAGATAATGCTTTTTCTTCCTCTCCAGCCCAAGCATTACATAAATATTCTGCTCTGACTTCTGCATCAAAGAAATCACAATATTTGTTTTCGTAATGGATACAGTTACCGCAATTTTTTTGTGCTGTGCCTAAACGGTAGGCACTAGGTAACTTTGGGTCGACATCTTCTCCATCTGGATATTCATCTAGCTTTTCTTCTTTCTCACCATAAAGCATTTCATATGTATCATCATATTTTTCATTACCTTCAGAATCTACTGGCATATCGTTATCTTCATCTGGAGCTGTATCATCTACCTCACCCAATGGGAATAAATTTGAAGGTACTAATAAACTATCGCCACCATCTATCGGCTCAAGCCCAAGTCTTTCTCTGGCTTCGTTCCTAGTTAAAATACCTTGCTGAACGCCTTGACTGACATTAGCAAATACCTGTTTGCGTTTCTCTGCCATAGCTGGAATGCTATCTATATCATAAACAATTTTTAAATCACCATCATATAACGGTGTAAGCCATTCGTTCAAATCAGATTGAATTCTATCCAATAATGGGATTATGGTTTCCTCATACAATGATAATCTAGCTTCTGCAACATTCGCATAAGTGGTATCTGACAAACCTACTAATTGAGCTGGAACACCAAAACACAATGCAATTTCTCTGGCTGACGCATTCATCAACTCCAAAAAATCCATGTCCTTAGGATTCAGTCCAAGCTGTTGATACTCGAAATCTCCCTCTAACAACATTGGTCTGCCAGAATTATTACTACCTCTAAATCTAAACTCTAAATCTTCTAGTATCATGGCTCTTTGGTCATCTGTAAGTGTTGCTGACATACCTGTTTCATCTTTTGGTTGAAATTTAAGCATAGCTGATGGAGTGCAACCATTTTTCAATAATCCTACATTGTGCAACCCAGCCAAGTTATGCTGGTCAATGTTATAAGCTCCAGCAACAATAGGAGATAAGCCGTAAAAATCGTCTAATGGATTCCATAACTTAATATGCTTCAGTTGAGAAGCTCCTGTTAAGTTATCCACAGGATATTCATTTACTATCTTGCCATCTATCTTATAGCAATACTTTGATGGAATCATTGAGCTTTCAGCTTTAATCTCAACTCTATCTGGTCTTAACAAATACAATTCTTTTGGGCTACCAAACTCTTTATCTTTTAACATATAAGAGTTACCAGATATTAATAAATAACTCACCATTGAATGAAAATACTCAACACCACTTTGTAGCGGATTTGGTCTTTTTAACAATGATATCAATTCATGGTTTTCTAATTCTTGGTCGCCAGAAAAAACTTTAAATGATGTTGCTGATACGTTGTTAGCGATTAAGTTGATAGAACGGTATGCAATAGAATTCTGTTGATATCCATCATCAGCAAACTGTTTATACTTTCTATTGGTTTTGCTTTGATAAGCATTAATCTTGTTTATTAATACTTTTGGAGCTTCTTTTCTTTGAATCTGCTCTGTTTGTTTTTTGAATCTATCAAATAATCCCATTATATATTCCTCAACTGATTCTAAAAATTGCATTACCAGAATTCTGAAGGCTACTTATCGCATACACGCATGCGTCAAGCCTGTCTGGACTTTTTACTGTGTAAGGTGTAAATGAACACATTTGTTCTTCTAACTCTTTAAAATATCCCACCATATGAGCTTTATCCTGTTCAAAAATACTACTTACAGGCTCTGCTCGTAAAATCTTGCCACGCTTTGCATGTACCCCCTTATAAGGAACATTAGCGTCTTGAACTCTTAATAATTTCTCAATCAAATCTCCACCTTGATTTGTTTCTGCCACAATAAAGTCTGCTTCCCATTTATAGTAACACTCAATCGCCTTTTTAATCCACATATCTGGACTAAAAATACCAGAATAATCGCCTAAAATATAGTAATGATTATCAACACCTCTACCAGCAACAATAATTCCTGTTTCATCTGAATCTCTTTTGCCTGAGATATTTTTGTTTGAAGTTACGGCTGGGTCTACAGCAACTACCACCCTTGTTAATTCTGGAGCAAGTTCTACTCTGTTTTTTTCTATGTTTGTTGCATTAAATAATGCACCTTCTATATCTTCTAAGATTTGACCATATAACTCTTGCTGTCCTATTCTAGTTCCACTATATCGTTCCTTTAACATCTTAATAGTTGATGGAGCTAAGTTCTCAGCATTTTCAAAAGTGTTTCCCTTGATAACTTTGGTGTCTGCTCTAACTACCAACTGCTTAATTAATTCTATCGGTCTAGGTGTTGTGGTAATAATACATTTAGGACTTTCACCTAATCGCAATGCCATCATTAAATTATCAAAAGTTTCTTGAGCATAACGCCAACTTGCTAACTCATCACAATAGGCTCTGTGAAAGTTGTTGCCTCGTAAGCGGTCTGGCTCAATTGCGGGATAGCCTACTATTTTTGACCCGTTGGTGAACTCAATTTGATTGTCGGTCTTGTTATATCCAGAATTAGACAATAGTTCTCTGTCAATAATACTAAGAAATCCTGACTCTCCTTGAAAGATTATCTTTTTTAAATCGGAATAAGTTGGAGCTACGACACCTACAATAGAGTTTGGATTAAGTAAACAGTAAATGGTTGCGTCATATGAAAGCGTTAATGTCTTGCCAAATCCCCTTCCAGCAAGAAAAAGCTGAATATTGTAATCATCTTCATCTTTTATTAACTGCTTATCTCTGGCTATTGCATACCACTTAGTTAATAGTAGACTCGCTTTCTGTGTCTGTGAGTCTAGTTCGTTGTATTGCTTTTGCCAATTCTCTAAATTTGGCTTGGTTTTCGCTTCCATCAGTTACCTCTATAGTATTAACCTCTCTCCAATTTGCTTGGGTCTTTAGGTAGAATATGCACGCTCCGAGTGTATTCCTTGAAGATATATCACCAGTTGCCATCTTATAAAGATTTTCTGCAACTCTACCAATACACATAGCCTTTCCAGAATCTAGTTCTTCTTTGTAATGTTTATATAAGGTTGTTCTACTGATGCCAAGAACAGACGCAATCTGGATATGAGTTAACCCAAGTCCAGACAACTTTGAAACCATTTCTTTATTTTCATTACTTTCAATCTTTGGCATATAATCCTTTTATAATGTTCAAATAAATATATCTTAATCTATTTATTAGCGTATTTATACCATCTTTTGATTACCTTCTTCAACCCATCTATTCCTTCTGCTATTTTTTCCAACTTATCTTCCTTAATGATTCCTATTCTTTTCACTTCAGTATTACCATCATACGAATAACCTTCTATGATAAGCACCTTAAAATTATCATGTTTAGCTAGAGCCTTTAATAATATCTTCTGACCCATAGATATCTTTTCACCATCTCTTTTCCATTCAGCAATTAGAAACTTACCCTTTCGTTCTAACACCATA
>Ga0228635_1000341_pt1 | contig 30225 bp, 38 predicted proteins | sample 44DmetaG_FD_182699 | JGI IMG/M metagenome (GOLD analysis project Ga0228635, IMG submission 182699) | Seawater microbial communities from Monterey Bay, California, United States - 44D | ecosystem: Environmental > Aquatic > Marine > Coastal | place: USA: California | collected 2016-09-30 | reverse complement strand
ACGCTTTACGTTGTCTTCCCAAAGCTGTCTTTGCTTTTCGTTTGCAAAACGAATGTTGGGGTCCCATGATGTACCGATAGAACCAGAATCTAACACCTTAAGAAACTCAACACGTTCGTCAGTTAGCTTGTAAGTAAGATTTGTTGTGATGCCATGTGTACATTTATCACCCCAATGTTCTTTCGTAACATTGTAGAAATGCCACAGGTCTTTCATGGGTGCAAGCAGAGGCTCACCACCATGATACTCAAAGTGTATTTGATTTGACCCATCGTCTAATTCGTTACACCACTTCGCTGTCTTATCCGCATCAAAGTAAATCTTACGTCCGTTAATACCAGAAGTAAAACAATGGGCGCAGTTCAGATTACAAGTTTCGGTGGTCTTAACGTATACGATTAAGTGTTTCTGTGTCGTGAATGCCATGTGATAACATCAATGCCTTTTCATAATTTAACGCTCTATGCGGTGTTCCTGATGGTATTAAAACCGTATCGCCTTTTTCTAACACAACCTCTTTGCCATCAACTTCCATGATCTTCTTACCAGCAAGACATTCTATAAAAACATCTACAGGGTCTGTATGAACATCAAATGATGCGCCATTCTTTTGATTGTAAAAGGCATGAACAGTTCCTTTAACAAACAGTAAAGTCTCTATTTGCTCGACTTTCATAGTTCTACTCTCAGACAACAACCTAGCTACAGTCCCAACATATGAGATGAAGTCAGTTTGTTCTATGTAGTGTTGATTACCATCTTCATCTATATAAGAAACATCATGGTTATCAAAACACTCTTCTGTTAGCAGAAAGTTTTCAAAGTCGATAAATGTCATAGCTACCTGTTCATATTGTATTGTTATTTATACTACCATATTTAGTCCAAAATGTCAACTCAAAGATTTGTTATAAATAATGTCATATATCATGAAGGAGACTGTTATGGATTTTAATCCGCATTGGCCTACTACCATTGGTTCTGGAAAATTTGACGTTGAAGGGCTTGTTGAACACATATTCACTACCTACAACTTAAATGATTTAACAGGAGAGGTAGATGGCGGTAATATATTTAAAGATAACTCTGATGTAATGAATAAGTTCAAGTCATTAGTACACGATAAGTTTAACGATTACCTAAAGCACTCTATTAATAAAAGTATTGAAGATTTTAAAAGTCATGAAATGAAAGCATGGATTACAGGTCATAGCAAAGACTATAACATGACTATACATAATCATTCTGGCGCACACTTATCTGGTGTATTTTACATATTAGCAGAAGATCAAAATAGTGGTGGTGACATAGTATTTTCTGACCCAAGAAGCAATGCTAATAGGGGATATGATGATTGGTTTAATCCTTTGTTTGATAGACATGCAATTACCCCAAGAACGGGAGATTTTATGATTTTTCCCAGTTTCACATACCATCACGTTAACCCTTACTATTCTACTTTGCGTATATGCGTTCCTGTAGATTTATATTTGTACCGTGGTTAAAACGTATAAATAGAGTAAGACACAAGAAAAACCGTGTTTTAGATAAATAAGACACTACCACAATAAAAATGGAGAAATATAATGGCATTTACATATACATATACTGTCAGAAACCTAAAGGTAAAAGATGAAGTTAACGCTGCTGGTGAAACTTTAACAAACGCAGTGGTTCAAACTTATTGGGACATCGTAGGTACTGATGAAGAAGGCAACGAAGGTTCATTTACAGGTGCTACACCATTCAGTGCGGCTAACGTACCAGCGGGTTCGTTTACTGCTTTTGAAGACCTAGAAGAAGCAACAGTAATTGGTTGGATTACAAACGTAATTGATTCAGACCCAGGATACAAAGCTCACATCGATATGCAAATTCAAAAAGAAATTGATAAAGATATTGCTGTAGAGAAAACTGGCGCAGACCTACCTTGGGGTGAAGCAACACCAGCACCATCAGGTGATGAATAATAGAAAGTAACGATTATGAACTACACATGGGAAATACTAAAGCTTGGAACCCTTGACCAAACAAATAGCGATGGTGATGTGTTAGCAGATGCAATCATTTCTATCAAGTGGAGAAAGATTGCTACTAATGATGCCAACAAAAAAGCTACTTATGTTGGCAAAACATTACTTGATCTTTCATCTACATCGGCGGCTGATTACATCGAACTAGATGATGTTACAAAAGCAGATGTTGTATCTTGGATAGAAGAATCTATGACTGAAAGCGAAATGGATGTTATCAACAAAGTTTTGGCTAAGAAGGTTGAGATAAATACAATGAATACGTTCGTACCAGACTGGTAAGAACTACTATACTATAATTATATAATGGAGAGAACATGCACGATTTGTACATGGGCGGCTTGGCAACATACGCACTGAAAAGAGGGGGTTCATTACACCCCTTATTGATACCAACAGAAGTTCTTGGAAACGAGACAGGGATCATGAACCCCTCTATATTCTCGCACAACGGTAAGCTCCTTGTAAATGTAAGGCACGTTAACTATTACCTATATCACAGCGAAGGCAAAAAGTTTCCACACCAATGGGGACCTCTTGTTTATATTCACCCCGAAAATGACGTAACTCTTACTACACATAATGTAATATGTGAGTTAGATTCTAACTTAAACCTTGTTAATGCACAGCGTGTTAATATGGCGTTAGATACTGGGAAACCAACATGGAACTTCATAGGTCTTGAAGATGCACGTCTGTTCAGTTGGGACGATAAGCTATTCCTATGTGGAGTACGTCGAGACTGCTTTGATGATAAAGGTCGGGGTCGCATGGAGATGTGTGAAATCGAATTTATTGATGGTGAATGGACAGAAGTATCACGAAATTCTATTCCAACACCAGGTGACGATAGTTCTTACTGTGAAAAGAATTGGATGCCAGTTCTTGATATGCCTTACCACTTTATTAAGTGGTGCAACCCAACACAGGTTGTTAAGTTTGATATTGAAAGTGGCACAACCGTTGACGCTGTGTATGATGCAGATAAGAAAATTGATGCCAATAAAGACTTTAGGGGTGGCTCACAAGTAATTCGTATCAATGAACATCAGCGTATGGCTTTCATTCACGAAACAAACTTATTGCGCGATCCTTTTGGTAGGAAAGACGGTAACTACGCGCATAGAGTTATTATATGGGATAACGATTGGAATATCGTACACAAAAGTCGTGAATTCCATTTCATGGGAACCTATTATGATCATGTCAGAGGACAAGACTATAATATTGAGTTTGTTACGGGAGTAGCTATTCTTGGAAATGATATTTTAATATCATATGGTTGGCAAGATAATGCTTCATACGTATTGCGTGTTCCACAAAGAGTATTTCTTGAATTTTTGCATGGAGAATAAATTGAGCAAAAAACTAATACAAATTACTGACATACTTGAGACTAAGCTTCGTAAAGAAAAAGAAATAGAATATTACGAAGAACAAATTGTGAAAATTAGACAGAAGATGATGTTTCTCCAGAAAGACCTTGATTTGACTAAACTGATAATTTCTATTATAGAGAAAGAAAAGGTTTATGACATTAAGCAAGAAATGGAAACAAGAATGATAGAAGGTGACGATGATGAGATTTAAGAATATGAAAGTTTTGAATGATGTTGTCATGGACTATTCTAATCCATTTAAGATGTACGCTCTTGCTCGTGAGTATGATTCACTGAAACAGGGTGCGGCGGCTTTTGGTTGGTATCTTAGGGCGGCTGATTTTTGCGAAGGTGAAACGTGGGAAGAAAAGAAATTACAATATAACTGTATGGTATTGGGTGGACAGATTTTCGACAGATCAGAGGCTCGTGGTCAAACGGTTATAGGTCTTTACAAGATGGCTATGACTATACTACCAGATAGACCAGAAGCATATTATTTTGCGGCTAAACATTCCAAAGAGATTAGTAATTGGCGTGACTCGTTAATGTACTCTAAAATAGGGCTAGGCTTAGAATTAGTAGAACACAGTGAAGAACTAAACTATCCTGGCCAAGTAGGTCTTGAATATATCTATGCAATGTCTAAATGGAAAACAGATGGCAGAGACGATTCAAAGAATTTACTATTCAATCTAAAGCACAAAAATAAACTTAACATGACATCTGAAATGGATACAGAAGTTACTGATTTGTTAAGTCACATTGGCTATCCTAGTACGTTAGTATATCGCAAAGAAGAAATTGAGAAATACAAACACAAATTTGATGGTCTTGAGAATGTGGAGAAGAACTATTCTCGCCACTTCCAAGATATGTTTGTCCTATCACTACTTAAAGGTAAGAAGGGCGGTAGCTTTGTAGAAATTGGGTCGGGACACCCTAAGCTATTTAATAACACATACTTACTAGAAAAAGAATTTGGTTGGAGAGGTTTGTCTATAGATAGAGACGAAAGAATGTGTGCTATGTTCAGTAGGGAACGTAATACAAAAATTATTCTGGAAGATGCGTCAACTATAGATTATAAAAAGTTATTTAAACAGAATTGTATTGAGCAACATACAGAATTCCTAAGAATTAATGCAGATCAAGCATCTCTATCAGTTTTGGGTGAAATTCCATTCCAAAAGTATGAGTTCTCAATTATACAGTTTCAACACAATGAATGTTGGTGGGGTTCTGAGATCAAAGACAAATCAAGAGAGTATCTAAAAAATATTGGATATAAGTTGTTTGTTCCTGATGTCTCTATAGATAATAACAATTCTTATGAGGATTGGTGGGTACATCCTGGTTACATAAATAACAATATGAAGTCTAATAAAAGTAAGAACTTTATTTGGGATTATATGATGAAGGAAAGAAAATGAAACCAGTGATCGTAACTGGGGGTTTTGATCCCCTACACTCAGGACATATTGCATATTTTAAAGCGGCTAAGGAAATGGGTTCTATCCTATTTGTTGGTCTTAATAGTGATGAATGGCTGACACGCAAAAAGGGAAAACCTTTTATGTCTGTCGAAGAACGTATGTCTATTATCAAAGAACTTGGGTGTGTAGGTCATGTATTTACTTTTGATGACTCAGATGATACAGCCTGTGATGCTATTCGATATGTAGCTAAACAAGCTCCTAGAAACTCTGAGATTATCTTTGCAAATGGTGGAGATAGAAAAAAAGGAACAACACCAGAAGTTGAGTTTGCTAAAGAATTACGTGATGAATGTAATATATCATTTGTCTTTGGAGTTGGTGGTGAAGATAAAAAGAACAGTTCATCATGGATTCTAAAAGAATGGGATAAACCAACTACGCAAAGACTATGGGGTAAATATAGAGACTTAGATCAGAATGGTCATTGGAAAGTAAAAGAGTTGTCTATTGACGTTAATAAATCATTATCTGATCAAAGACACTTTATACGTTCTGAGCATTGGCATATCGTTGATGGTAAGCTTAAAATGGATTTAGAGTTCTCTAATGGTTATAGTACGTCTAAGGTATATAAAACTGGTGATAGTATAGACATACCTTCTAAGACTTGGCATCATGCAACTAACGTTGGTAATGTTCCTGTTAAGGTTATTGAAGTATGGATGGGTAATGAATTATCAGAAGATGATATTGAAAGAAGATAGCATTAAAGAATCTATTATTATATCATAAGCGATAACGCTATTATACACGACTTTGGAATGTTGTCAACTCTTTTTTTATAAATATAAAGAAATAATGCAACAAAGGAGAAAAAGATGGCTTTTCAGTTATCCCCCCAAACAAGAAATGGCACACTCCAAGCAATCGAAACAGCAATTGGCGCAAATCCAATTCTTACGATTGCTACAGGATCAGCGCCAACTGAGTGTCCAAGTGCAAATACAGGTGTTATCGTAGCAACTATGATTTTACCAGCAGATTGGCTTTCAACACCAAATAATGGCGTAATGCAGTTATCAGGTAATTGGCAAGACCTTTCAGCGGATGCTTCTGGTACTGCTGGTTACTTTAGGGTACATCAAGCTGATGGTAGCGTATGTCACTTGCAAGGTACTATTTCAGCATCTGGTGCTGGTGGAGATATGCAACTCGACAACACAAACATCGCAATTGGTCAACAAATCACTATTACTACATTTACAATTACTGCTGGTGGTGCATAAAGGACGTTCTAAATGTCTAACGGCACATTTACAGGGAGTATAGACTATACCTTTTTCGGTGGGGGCTTTTCAGTTCTTGTCGGTCAAGCTAACAGCACGTTCGATTTATCATTTACATCTGACGTGTTTACTCCTGTTCATGCTAACGCTAACAACACTGTAGACTTTTTTCTTACTGCTGGGGTTGAAACGCCAACTATATATGGTGAATTCAACGGCACAATAGAATTTGATTTAAACCAAAGTGGTCGTATTGAGTTTGGACGTCAAGGATATGGCGAATCTGCTAACCTTTCTATAGAATTTACTGGCTCTGCTACAGCCTTTAACCCTATCGTAGGTAGTTTTGATAACATATTTCCAATTGAGTTCTCTGGTACTATGGCTCAGTTCTCATTGGGTCAAACTACAGGTGCTTTTTCATATGCTCTACAGTCCAAAGTGATTAATTATACGTTATTAAACAAAAGTAGACCAAACTTAACAAACGGTATTAGACTACAAGATACACAAAACAACCAAGTAACTATAAAACAACAGCCAAATGGTGTGAAGATACGCAATAATGGCGAAAATTTTGTTATAATCAGATAATAACTTTTTAGATAAATAAAAGTAAACGGAGAAAACACATGTCGGATAACTTCTACATCAAGCAAAACGATACTGCACCATCCCTAGAAGTAGTCTTAACAAGTTCGTCTGGACGTGCTAAACCTATGACGGAAGCGGCGTCTATTGCATTCAATATGTCAACAGATGCTGGCGTTAATGTTGTTAGCCTTGGTACAGGGACAATCGTTAACTCAGCAAAGGGTATTGTTGCCTACACTTGGCAAACAGGTGATACCTCTAACACAGGTATCCATAACGCAGAATTCCAAGTTACTTACAATAACGGTCAGATCGAAACATTCCCAAACTCTGGATATATTAAAGTAATCATTAAAGGTGAGTTAGCATAATGGCACAACCAACATCAAAAGAAGACTTTAAAGACTACATCCTAAGAAAAATAGGCGCACCTGTAATTGACATCAATGTTGCAGATGAGCAAGTAGAAGATCGTGTAGATGAAGCAGTTTCTTTTTGGAGAGATTATCACTACAACGGCAGTCAAATGGTTTACCTAAAACATCAGATCACCGAAGCAGATAAAGAAAATGGCTATATTCCATTACCACAGGGGTTGTTAGGTATATCTAAAATATTTGACATGGACACTAGTATCTCGACTGGTACTGGTATGTTTAATGTAAATTATCAATTTGTTTTAAATAACATTCAAGACATGACTAGCTACAGTATGCAAAACTATTACATGACTATGCAACACATTGAGTTCATGCAAGAAATGTTAGTTGGCAAGCAGATGATACGTTATAACAAACACGTAAATAAATTGCACATTGATACAGATAATAAATCTTGGGTTGTAGGCAATTATATTATTATTGAAGCATACGACGTTGTTAATCCTGATGAATACGCAGAAGTTTGGTCTGATCGTTGGTTACAGAACTATGCGGCTGTCCTTGTGCGTGAGCAATGGGGTTTAAACCTAACTAAGTTTACACAGATGCAATTAGTTGGCGGTGTGCAGTTTAATGGAGAACAAATATTAGCAGAGGCTAGGGCTGATCGTGAACGTATGGAAGAAGAAGCAATTCGTTCATACCAACCGCTAACATATAACTATATCGGATAAGAGATGGCAACGAACGCATTTTTCAGAAACACTACGAATAGTTACGAACAGAACTTGATTGATGACTTGGTTATTGAGTCTATTCAAATCTATGGAATTGACGTAAAATTCGTTACGAGAGCAAACGCTAATATAGACCCTATATTGAATGAGGACGATATTCCTACATTCGATCAGTATTATGATTTTGAAGTTTATATTAAAAACGTAGATGGGTTTGAAGGCGAAGGCGACTTCTTGAGTAAGTTTGGTTTGCAGATCAGAGACTCAATTACATTTACTGTTGCTATTAGAACTTTCGAAAGATTTGTTACAAGAGAAAACGACAAGAGAATAAGACCTATTGCTGGGGAAGTTATATTCCTACCTCTAAACAATAAGCTTTACAAAATTCAACATGTAGAACATGAAAGTGTGTTCTATCAAAGTGGTGCATTACAAGTTTATGATATGCGTTGCGAACTTATGGAATATTCTGGTGAGCAATTTGATACAGGGTATTATGAGATCGATCATTTCTTTGATGATATTGATACTACAGCGAACACAGTAAACACACTTACTTCATTGACTGCCGTTGATCCACTTGCTGATAACTTGGCGTTTGAACAACAAGCTGATGATATACTAGACTTCTCTGAGCTAGACCCATTCAGTGAAAATATTAGCATACAGGATTTATAAACAATGGCAATTGCAAATTACTTTTACAACTCTACTACTAGAAAGTACGTAGCGATATTCGGTACACTGTTTAATCAGTTAAAGATTGAACGTGCGAACGCTGCTGGCGTTAAACAACAAGAGATGATTGTTCCTCTTTCTTATGCGCCTTTCCAAAAGATTTTAGCAAGAGTAGCGGCTGACCCTGATCTTATCAACAGCACACGTCCAGCAATGACACTTCCAAGAATGTCTTTTGAGATTAACAGCATTGCGTATGACCCTGCAAGAAAAATAGCTACAACACGTAAAGTATTAAAGCCCACATTCAATGACGATCAGACGCAAAGAGATTACTTGTATTCTGGCGTTCCTTATAACTTGGACTTCTCACTTTATATCATGACAAAATACGCTGAGGACGCTACTAAGATTATGGAACAAATCATACCGTTCTTTACTCCAGATTGGACTGTAACGGCTAAAATGATACCAGACGCCGAACCTATCGACATTCCCATTATCCTAAACAGTGTAACAACTGAGGACTTGTATGAAGGTACGTTTGAAGAAAGACAGTCAATTCTATACACCTTGACATTTACTCTCAAAGGTATGTATTTCGGACCTGAGAAGAAAAAGAAGATTATTAAGTTTGTAGATGTTGATATGTTCAATGGTACGGATACCAATGCACCTTTCTTAGAGGGCATAGACATCAAACCAGGACTTAACGCAAACGGCGAACCCATAACTACAGAAGGGCAGACTGCTACAGCAAAAGCCATTCTTGTAAATGGTAGGGTAGATGATATTCAAGTATTAGTTGATGGTGAGAGATACAATGCTAATACTACAGTTACTATTGCCGCACCAGATACAGCCAACGCATCTATTACTACTACAATGGCAAATGGTTCTTTGAGTGGTGTCAATATTCTAAACGGTGGTGGTTACTTCTCTACACCCCCAACAGTCAGCTTTAGTGTTCCAGATGCAGTACCACAAACAGCAACGGCAACAGCCACACTTTCTGGTGAAAGTATCGACGCAATAACAGTTACAGGTAGCGGTAATTATTACACAAGCCCAACGTTTAGTATTGCTCCACCACCAAACGTTGCACAAGAGTTTAAATTTGGTGACGATGCTTTACCACACGCATCTGAAAATGATGTTACATTGTTACATACATTCACTGGCTTCTTTAGCTCCAACACAGGATACAAGGTTCAGTTTTGGATTTATCCAACATCAATGCCAGCAGGAAATCCATTCTCTATTCTGTTTGCTCCATTCACAAAAATCTTTATGGAAACAACAGGACAAATAAAATTTCAATATGGCTCACAGGGTGTTGTTAGTGGCGGTACTGTAACTATGGGTCAGTGGAATCATGTTGAACTAGAACATTCTGGTACGGACATTAGAATTAACGTAAACGGAACCAAGGGTACAACCGAAACTCGTGGGGCAGGTAATGTCGCATTGCCTAACCATACATACAAAGTTGGCGATGCACAAGGCAACCAATCTGTGTTTGATGGTGCTAATCGTAGTTTCCTTGGGTACATAGATAACGTTACATTTGAAACACAAGCTCAATTAGTTGGTGTTGATGGTGACCCATACAGTGTTCCTACATCTGCACAGACAGGCGACATCTTTACGGCTGACTTCAATAAAACACTCCCAACTGCTACAATCACAGCTACAGATGGTGAAGTGACTTCTATAACAGTAACAGATGGTGGGCTTGGATACACGTCTGGCGCACCAATAATTACTATAGATGCACCAGATGATGTACCATCAAGTTTCGCGGTAGTTGGAACACCTGTTTTAGTTAATGGCTCTATTACAAAGCTGTCAATAAATAGCATAGGTAAATTCTATGATACTGATGCAATAGTAACTGTGTCAGCACCAACTGCTACTACTGCTACTGCAACCGCTGTAATTGCATCCAATGGTGATGTTTCGTCTATTACAGTTACCGATGCTGGTCTAGGTTATAGAACAGTGCCTACCGTGACTATATCACCACCAACCTTTGGCTCAATTCCATACCAAGAAATTGAGTTCGATGATGACTGGGGTATCATTAAAACAATAGTGAGTGAATAATATGAATGATAAGATAGCTGAGAACCTTGGTCTTAGACCTTTGGCAGAGATTAGGGAAGAAGAATTAGAACAAGAAGTTCTTCCCGTTGAAGTTAAAGAAGAATCTACTGTGGTTGAATACCACCCAGACCCTGTTGATGAAGAAAACCTTAATGATCTTACCAAAGTACGTGAGAATATTGAAGGTGTTATTGATCTAGGTAATGAAGCAGTAAGAGAGATGCTAGAGATAGCTAAACAATCTGAGTCTGCAAGAGGCTTTGAGGTTGTGTCAACTTTAATGAAAACTTTATTAGATGCTAACAAAGATTATGCAGACATATCTACTAAAAAGAAATTCGCAAAAGAAGAAATCATGGGACCTAAAGAAAATGCCCAAACAAATGTTACTAATAATAACTTGATTGTTTCTACTGCCGATTTGTTGAAAATGTTGAAAGAGAATGAGAATGGGTGATGGTTATCTAGGTAATGTACATCTCAAGAAAGTATCAGAGGACGTAGAGTGGACACCAGAACTTCTTAAAGAGTTTATGAAGTGTGCTAACGACCCTATATACTTTTCTAAGACCTACATTAAAATTATTCACGTTGATAGGGGATTAGTACCCTTTGAAATGTATGGTTATCAAAAAGAAATTGTGCAAAAGATTTCTGATAGCAGACGTGTTGCTGTATTAACTGCACGACAGTCTGGCAAAACCACAACTGCGGCGGCTGTCATATTACACTACGTATTGTTCAACGAATTTAAAACAGTTGCTATCCTTGCAAACAAGGGTGATGCTTCTCGTGAAGTTTTGGCTAGGGTTAAGTTGGCTTATGAGGCGCTCCCTAGATGGCTACAACAAGGCGTTAGTGAATGGAACAAGGGTAACATTGAACTTGAGAATGGTTGTAAAATTCTTGCTGGTACAACATCATCTTCTGCTATTCGTGGTAAATCTATTAACTTTCTATACCTTGATGAGGTTGCATTCATTGAAGGTTATGATGAATTCTTCGCATCAGTTTATCCTACAATTTCATCTGGTGAGAGTACAAAGCTATTAATGACTTCTACACCTAATGGTCTTAACCACTTCTGGAAGACTTGTAAGGGTGCTGAAGAAGGCACTAACGGTTACGAGTTCGTTAAGGTTATGTGGGATGACGTCCCAGGTCGTGACGAGTCTTGGAAGAATGAAACCTTAGAAGCTTTAGACTTCGACCAAGAGAAATTTAATCAAGAATATTGTTGTCAATTCTTAGGTAGTTCTGGTACACTTATCGACAGTGCCAAACTAAAAGAATTAGCACCATCTCGCCCTATAGTCGAACAAAACAACATATGCCAATACGAAGCACCTATTGAGGATCATACGTATGCTATGACGTGTGATGTTTCTCGTGGTAAGGGGCTTGATTATTCAACATTCAGTATAATCGATATTACATCTATGCCTTATAAGCAAGTTTGTACTTATAGAGATAATATGGTAACTCCTATTGACTTTTCGGCAGTTATCTATAGAATGGGAAAACTTTATAACGAATCAGCAGTTCTAATTGAAATTAATGATATTGGAGAACAAGTCTCTGATACATTGCTTATGGACTATGGTTATGAAAATTTACTTTCGACTGAAAGTGCTGGTAGGCAAGGAAAACGCATATCCGCAGGTTTTGGTAAGAATGTAGATAGTGGAATACGAACGACTAAGAGCGTGAAAGCTGTTGGGTGTTCTATCTTAAAGATGTTAGTTGAACAAAATCAATTAATATTACAAGATTTCGAAACGATTCAAGAACTTTCAAGGTTCTCAAAGAAAGGCGTCTCTTATGAAGCAGAATCGGGTTCGCATGATGATTTGGTAATGAATTTGGTCATATTTGCTTGGTTAAGTGATCAAATGTATTTTAAGGATTTAACAGATATTAATACCCTTATGAAACTAAGAGAAAAGACGGAAGAACAAGTAGAGCAAGAAATGTTACCTTTTGGGTTTATAGATGATGGTTCAGATGATGAAGACGTGGTTTGGCAAGATGATGAGCGACAAGGTTGGGCATTATATTAAGATGTTCTTTTGTATAAATAGAAACAGACAGAATAAACAAAACTAAGATCAACGACGTTTTCAATACATAAAGGAGAAAAATATGGCTTTTTCCGTAAGTCCTTCAGTCATCGTAAGAGAAGTTGACGCTTCACAGGCAGTACCAGCCATCGCTACGCCACCAGCCGCTATGGCAGGTGTGTTTAGATGGGGTCCGACCAACGAACCGATACTACTTTCATCAGAGAACCAACTCGTAGACCGATTTGGCGCTCCTAACTCAGGCAACTATGAAACTTTTTTCGTAGCGGCTGATTTTCTATCATATTCCAACGCATTATATGTAGTTCGTGCCGACGATGGTTCCGAAACTGCTAATAGCACAACAATAGATATTACCGAAGAAACAGTGAATGGCGCTATCATCACAACAGATAATAGCGTATACGGTGCTTTTGAAGCTAAATATCAAGGCGCATTGGGCAACGCATTACAAGTAGCATGGGTTACATCAACTGGATACGAAAATGACGTATTCGCAAAAGGTGATATACCTACCAATCAAGTTGCAAATTCTCAACTAGATCAAACAATATCATTCAATTCTACCTCTGTGGAGTTTGAACTAGAAGTAGCTGATAGAATTAGCGAACTTTCTAGTGGTGATGTTTTAGTAGTTGGTAACGAATCTATTGGTTATCAAGAGCTACAAGTTTCTGCCTTTGCAGAAACAGCACTCACAGAAACAACTGGTACAGGTAACACAGCGGTTACAGAAACAATAGGTTACGACTATACTATTAGTTTTACTAACAGATATACGTTAGCGGAAACTGACCTTAACTTGCTTTCATTCAAAAGAAAGTGGCAACACAATTCTAATTTCGGAAGAAAACCAGACACAGGCAACATTCACGTAGCAGTTATTGATGCAACTGGAGACATTTCTGGTACTCCAGGATTTATGCTAGAAAAGTTTGAAAACTTATCTGTTACTGAAGGTTCCACAAATGCACAAGGTGCTTCAAACTACTACCCAACAGTAATTGATGGTTTCTCAGAATGGGTTAAAATTGCAAATAAAGCTACTGTAGCAGACCCAGATACTGGTGAAAATGTTACTCAAAGTTATACAGCCGTGATTGGTACAGCTACAACAGCAATTTCACGTTACGAAACAATGGTTGGTGGAACAGACGCTAAGACTGAAACTAAAGCAACATTAGCTCACATTGGTTTCGCACTAGATACTTTGAAAAACTCTAACGAGATTGACATTTCTTTCGTCCTACAAGGCAAAGGCGATGATGCGGGTACTAGAGCAAACTACATTGTTTCAAACATCTGCGAAACAAGAAAAGATTGTGTGGCTTTCTTATCACCATCGAAAGAAGCTGTTGTAGATGAACTTAAAATGAACTCAAAACTTACTAATGTTCTTGCATATCGTAATAAAGTTCAGAACTCATCTTACTCATTCATGGATAGTGGGTACAAATACCGCTATGACAAATATAACGACGTATATCGTTGGACACCATTAAATGGTGATATGGCAGGTCTTGCCGCTAGAGTTGAGCCATGGGAATCTCCTGCTGGTTTCAGAAAAGGCGTTATCAAGAATGTTATCAAACTAGCGTTTAACCCAAGCAAACCAATGAGAGATGTACTTTACGGTTCAGATGTGAACCCTGTTATGTCACAAACTGGTCAAGGCATCGTACTATTCGGTGACAAAACTGGACTTGGACTACCATCAGCGTTTGATCGTCTCAATGTACGTAGGCTGTTTATCGCAGTTGAAAAAGCAATCGCTACAGCGGCTGAAAGCTTCTTGTTTGAACTTAACGATGATTTTACTCAAACACAGTTTAAAAACATTGTTGATCCGTTCTTACGTGATATTCAAGGCAGACGTGGTATTATTGATTATAGAGTTATTTCAGACTCTACAGTTAATACTCCTGAGGTTGTTGACCAAAATAAATTCCGTGCAAGCATCTTTATCAAACCAGCACGTTCTATTAACGTCATTGAATTGACATTCGTAGCAACACGCAGTGGTATTGAGTTTGATGAAATTGTTGGTCAGATATCGTAACTAAATAAGAATAGATAAAAGGAGAAAATAGACATGGCATTTAATATCAACCAGTTCAAATCAGAGCTAGTCGGTGGCGGTGCGCGTCCAACTTTGTTCCAATGTCAAATCACTAACCCAATTGCCCCAGAGGCTGACATTAAAGTACCGTTCATGTTACGTGCTGCTGGTATTCCAGAGTCAACTCTAGGACAATTTACGGTTCCATACTTTGGTCGTCAGGTCAAGTATGCTGGTGATAGAACATTCGCAGATTGGACTGTAACCGTAATCAACGACGAAGACTTTGCTATCCGTAACGCAATGGAAGCTTGGTCAAACGCAATAAACTCGCATGACTCTAATTCAAGAGCCTTGCCACAAGACTACAAATCTACAGGCCAAATTACTCAGTTTAGTAAAGATGGCTCTATTTTGAGAACGTACATTTTTGAAGGAATGTTCCCCATCAATATTGATGGTATTCAGATGGATTGGTCACAGACTGATGCGATTGAAGAATTTGGTGTTACATTCCAATACGACTTATGGCGTGTTGAGGGTAATACTGGCGTACCGACTACATAATTTTATAATGAGAAAGTGATGATATGAAGATTTTTGGTTTTGACATCAAAAGAGAAAGCGATGAGGAGGGGTTTGTTCCTTCCTCATTTGCTGAACCGTCTAATGATGACGGTGCTATTACTGTTGGTAATGCAATGGGTGGCTTTTACAGCACTCTTTTGGATATGGAAGGTTCTGCTAAGACAGAATCAGAATTAGTTACAAAATATAGGGGTCTGGCGCAACAACCAGAAATATCCCAAGCTGTTGATGAAATTATCAATGAAGCAATCAGTGTTGACACTGATGAAAAGGTTGTTGAGGTAATTCTTGACGATACCAATATGCCTGATAAGGTAAAGAATAAAGTAGTCGAAGAGTTTGAGAACATACTTTCTCTTTTTGACTTCAGTAACAATGCATACGAAACTTTTAGTAAGTTTTATGTAGACGGTAGAATTAACTACCACGTAATTATCGACAACGAAAACTTGAAAGACGGTATCCGTGAGCTACGCTACGTTGATCCACGTAAACTCAAGCTTATTCGTGAAGTTGACAAAAAAGAAAAAGACCCACACAGTGGCGTCCCTGTTAAAAAAATAAAGAATGAATACTACATGTATTCAGAAAGTGGCTTTGCCCAACATAATACAGGATCGCAAGGTGGGACACAAGGTTTCAAGATTGCTAAAGACTCTATTGCTAGAGTGACGTCAGGTGTTATGACAGAAAACAACTCTTTAGTGTTGTCCTATTTACACCCATCAATCAAACCTCTTAACCAATTAAGGATGCTTGAAGATGCGACAGTCATTTATACACTTACACGCGCTCCTGAGAGACGAATCTTCTATATTGACGTTGGCAACCTACCTAAATCGAAAGCTGAGCAGTATCTAAGAGATATGATGACTCGCCACAAGAATAAGTTGCAATACGACTCTTCTACAGGTGAAATTAGTGATGCTCGTAAAATGATGACTATGACTGAAGACTTTTGGTTCCCACGACGTGGTGGTGAGAGATCGACTGAAGTTGATACAATGCCAGGTGGTAATGCACAAGCATTGAGTTCAGATGAGAATATGCTATACTTCCAACGTAAGTTATATAAATCTCTTAAGGTTCCGTTGTCAAGACTTGAGCCTGAGACTATGGCTTCATTTGGACGTGTTTCTGAAATTACTCGTGACGAATTGAAGTTTAGTAAATTTGTTAAACGTCTTAGATCACGTTTCTCATCTTTATTTACACAAGTTCTTGAAAAGCAAATGGTACTCAAAGGTATCATGACACCAGAAGAATTTGCAGAAATTAAGAATACTATTCGTTATGACTTTGTACAAGACAACTACTTTACTGAGTTGAAAGAAGCTGAAATCGCAAGAGAAAGACTTACTACTTTGCGTGAAGTTGAAGAACATGTTGGTACATACTATTCAAGAGAATGGGTGCTACGTAACGTTCTTCGCATGTCAGACGAAGAAATGAAAGAAATGAAACAGCAAATCGAACAAGAGGCTAGAGATGCGCCAGATGAAGATGGTGATGAGCAAGATGACTTTGCACCTCAACAAGAAGCACCATCTAAGCAAGAAAAACCACCTCAAGACGATGAGCAAGAATAAAAAATAATACGAGTGCTAAATTAGCATAAATAATAATAAAGAATTAGGAGAACGGCTATGAAGTCCTTTAAAGAAATGTTAGGCGAGGTTGCCCAACCAAAACCAGAAGAAGAACGTGCTTTTAAAGATATGCATTCATACGAGACTATGCCACATCCAGTGGCTCTTGATCATCAATTCACTGGTGAAATAACTGGTGTTGGAGATTCTCAACGTATCGCTGATCAAAAAGGTGATGCGGCTTACGACACTGCATATGACGATGCGATGGAATACATCGGACCTTCTTTTGACGAATCTGTCGAACTTGATGAAGCAGAAGACCTACAGGAATTATCTATTTCAACACTCAAAAGCTACATTCAAAAGAAAGTCGGTAAAAATGCTCGTGCTAGTGAAGGTTTAAAAGCTTACTACGCCCTTACCAAAGTACCAGCATTTAATAATCTTGGTAAAGCCGACAAAGAATCCGCGATGAAGTTGATTAAAGACCAAGAAGCTCTAGTAAAGAAATCTGAAAAGGGTATCAACATAGCTAAATTAAAAGCTACGGCAAAGGCTGATAAATTAGGTGTGGATATGGTTTTTGGCAAAGATGGCAAAGCAATGGGTAAATCAAAGATGCGAGAACAAGCAGATCAAGCTATTGCGAATAGACTTGAAGAAAAGGCTGTAGAAAGAAAAGACTATAACCCATACGCGAAATCTACAAAGAGAGCAGTTCAACATGCTAATGCAAACAAAGAAATCGCTAAAGCTAGAAACGATGCTGTCAAAGTTGGAAGAGAAGTTCCTACAAGAAGAGAATTAGAAAATCAGAGAGACAAAAAATGAAAAAGACTTTCCAACAAATGAGAGAAAGCCTACTTCTTGGCGAAGCCGTAATGGATCAAAAGACGTGGGATAAAACCAAAAAAGGTGATAAGCTGACTATTGGTTTTGACTCTGGTATCAAAAAAGGCAACAAAGTTACTTTTGTTGTGGGTACTAAAAACATTGTAGGGAAAGCTAAAGTTGGCAAGATCACAATGAAAAGAGAAGATGGTAAGGGCGGTAAGTTCTTTCTATATAACCGTAATGGAAATATCTCTTTGGCATTGGGTGACATGGCGGCGTCTATGACTAGTATGGTTAAAGAATCTGTAGAAGTAGAACTTGAAGAAGCATCTGCATCTGTTTACAAAGATATGCCAAAGGCACCAGGAAAAATGGTTTCTAATAGAGTACAAGTAAAGGCATTTAAAGATACAAATGCAATGGGTGCGTTCCTTAGTAAACAAAATGACAACTCTTGGCAACAAACTGGTGTTGCTGGTTTGAAATCAGGCAAATACAAAATTGATATGGTAAAAAAAGGTGGCAAGCCATCTAAAAACTTTATCAAGGTAAACGAAGAAGTAGAACTTGATGAAGGTGCGAAAACTCATTTTGTTTTTCAAAAAGGTGTAGCTGAATCTAAGTCTAAAGTCCACGTAGGAACAGAACAATCTTGCAAAGATTGGATTAAAAAGAACTCTAAACATTTTATCCATAAAGGTAAAGATTTTGTTATTTTCAAAGGTACGTATGGAAAAGTAAAAAATAAAGATCGGGTAGATTTCAAGTATGTAGCTGAAACCGTAGAACTTGATGAACGCAACTATGCTAAAGAGTATGCTAATTACCATAGCAGACCAGAGCAAATTGCAAACCGTTCTTCAAGAAACCAAGCACGTAGAATTATGGCTAAAGATAATGACGTTGAAGGTATGGATGTTGGACATAAAGACAACAACCCACTGAACAACGATCCTAAAAATCTACAAGTAGAAGACCCAAGTGATAATCGTCGTGAGCCACGTATGCGTAACGAAGGTACTTGGGCAACTCCTGACACTCCTAAGAAAAAAATGACATTGAAGAAAATATTATCTAAGCCACTTAAAGCAAAAGATGCTGAAAAAGCTATGTATAGCATTATTGGGGATGATGAACTTTTTGATGCATTTGATGAAGCTAAGCCAAATGAAGATGTTCGTTCACTCATTAAATCGCGCATGAAAGAAATGGGAATTAAAGAAGACTTGGATGAAGGTAAGCAAGCCAAATACCCTCTTTACCACAAAGATTTCTCAGGTGCTATGAAAACAGCATATGATCACGCTAAGAAAAATCTTGGTGTAATTGTTGACCCATCAGAGATTGATGATAAGGTTGCAATGGGTCCTAGAAAGCCAAGCACAGGTAAGACAAACTCTTATCGCTTGACAGACAAAAGTGGCAAGAAAGCTATTCAAGTACAAGTATACAACACTGGCAAAAGCTATGAGTTGAACATGTACAAAGAAGACTTAGACTTTGTATATGAAGCAGTTGTTACATATGAAGATGATTATGATACTATTGTCAATATAACAATAGAAAAAGATAAGTTTATGTACGCTATGGGTAGAGATAAGCCACAAGATATCGCCAAAAGATACCCTTGGAAAAACAGTGCTAACTTAATTCTTGAGCCAACGATGTATAAAAGATCAAGGTCTTGGGACGATGTACACCAATATCTATTGAGATTCTTAGGTAATAAAAGAGGTATGGATAGCGCCATTCGTCAAGTATTCAGCCACAATGATGCGCCTATCATTTACAAAGAAGAAGTAGAACTTGATCTAGCAGAAGGGTTTTCACCTGCACAAATAGACAAGCTTAGAAAGCAGTATAAATCATTACCAGATCGTCTGTCAACAGACCAAGCAATGAAACTGGGTAAAGTCCTCAAAGGTATGCCTAAAGATCAGTTAATAGCAATTGCTCGTGCTGACATTAAATGGCTTTCCTCAAGTGCAGTTACTAACTTGATTATACAGGGTGTCAAAGCATCTGAAATCAATGAAGAAGTTCAACTTGATGAAGCGTTTAAAGCTGGTGGACTTAAGTTAAAAGATGGCAAACAAGTATTAGTCAAAAAAGATGATGCAATGATGCTGAATGATTTGATGAAACAACTTAGTAAGCCAAACGTCAAGAAAATGACAGATACATTAATGAAAAACAAAAAGGGTTATGCAGAAATCCTTGGTTTTGCAAAAGATAGTCACGAATAATGGCTTGGGTGGATGTTCCAGGGTCAAATGCTATTTGGCAATATGACAATGCGGCAACTGCGGCTGATACATATGCTGATGCTAATGGAACAACCGCTGCTGGTGTAAGAACATTTACCCCACCTAACGGGGGAAGCGCACAGGCGACTTATGTTAAAGTGCGTAAGAAGGGTGAGACTACTGAGCGTGGTGAATTAAGTAAAACATATTATGATGCAAGAATATAAAAAATACATAAATACAATATAAATAAGTGTTTAAAGGAATAGAAATATGAGACTGATTACAGAAGTAGTAGAGGATTGCAACGTAGCAACTGAAATTAACGAAGAAACAGGAAAGAAATCCTATTTCGTCGAAGGTATCTTCATGCAAGGCGATATTAAAAACCGTAATGGTCGAATCTACCCTGCACAGATACTTGAAAATGAAATGGTACGTTATAATAAAGACTTTATCACTACAAAACGTGCTTTAGGAGAACTAGGTCATCCAGATGGTCCGACTATCAATGGTGATCGTGTTTCTCATTTAATTACCGACATGAAACGTGAAGGTTCAAACTTTATTGGTAAGGCCAAAATTCTTGGTACTCCAATGGGCGAGATCGTAAAAACGTTCATGGATGAGGGGGTTACTATTGGTGTGTCCACTCGTGGTTTAGGTTCAGTGAAACCAACAAAAGATGGTATTATGGAAGTTCAAAATGACTTTCACTTAGCCACTGTTGATATTGTAACTGACCCATCAGGTCCGAATTGTTTTGTTAATGGTATCATGGAAAATGCTGAATATTATTTCGACATTGGTTCTGGCAATTGGATTGCTCAAGAGCCTATCGAACAAGTGATCGAAGAAATACAAGAAGTTGTGGAGAAAGAAGTAAAGCGTATCGTTCGTCGTGTAGACGAAGCAACAGCACATAGACTGTTTGAGCGTTTTATAAAGTCTCTTAAGAATTGAAAAGTAACAAAATTATAAATAATACTAATATAAGTATCCAAATAAAGGAGTAGAACATATGTCAAACGACCTAGAAGAAAAGTTCGTCGAGAAATCGGGTGGCGGCGATGTTCCTGCGGGAGAAGTGCAGGACACAGCGACACCAGAAGGCGGCGCAATTAAAAAGAAGAAGGCTGACGTAGCTAAGAAAGTCGATCCAAAGGCTGACAAAGTTGCACCAGCACCTATGCAAGCAGAAGAAGCAGAAGCAGAAGTTGAAGCTGAAGTTGTTGCAGAAGAAGTTATCGAATTTGATGAGTCAATTGCGAATATGTTCGAAGGCATGGATTTGTCTGAAGAATTTACAAACAAAGTGACTGTCGTATTTGAAGCGGCTGTAAATGAAGCATCTATCAAAAGATCAGACGCTATCATCGCAGAGAAAACAGAAGCACTTGCAGTATCAATGCAAGAGGCGGCTGATGCTTCTATCGATAACGTTGTAGAAAATCTTGATTCGTATCTTGACTACGTTGTAGAAGAGTGGATGACAGAAAACAGTTTAGCTATTGAAGCTGGAATTAAAGTGGAAATGGCTGAGTCGTTAATGGATGGACTAAAAGGCTTATTCGTAGAGCATAACATCGAAATCAATGAAGACACTGTTGATGTAGTTGCTGGCTTAGAAGAAGAAGTTGAAGGTCTTAAAGCAGACGCAAATAAAGCAATCACTGAAAACGTAACTCTTGCAAAAGAGATCGCTTCATTGAAAGCAGATGCGGCTTTTGAAGAAATGACCGAAGGACTTACACTTACACAAGTTGAGCGCCTAAAGGTTCTTTCAGAAAAATTAGCTTTCGATGATATCGAAGCTTACAAATCTGATCTTACAACACTTAAAGAGTCTTTCTTTGCAAAGAGCAAGCCTTTGGTAGAAGAAGTGACAGATGAAGAAGAAATCATTGTTGAAGATACAGACGTTAAACAGCCAGTATCAGAATACAGTAACATCAACGCACTTCTTGAGGGCTTCAGCAGAATGCCATCAAAATCTTAACCCCAGATGAAAATCTAATTATTATAAATATACTCAGACAATACAAACAAGGAGATAGAATCACATGACTCAGTCAAACTATCAGCAACTGGTAGAAAAATGGGGTCCAATTTTGGAACACACATCTTTCGCACCAATTCAAGACAACCACAAGAAATCTGTCACAGCGACAATTCTTGAAAACACAGAGAAAGCTCTCATGGAATCAGGCGACACGTCTGCTAACATGTCAGGTTTCTTAGCAGAAACTGCGGCTAACGATGCAGGTACAGGCGGCTTCGGCGGCGGTTCTACAGCGGCTGGTCCAACAGCAGGTTATGACCCTGTATTAATTTCACTAGTACGTCGTGCGATGCCAAACCTAATCGCATATGACATTGCTGGTGTTCAGCCAATGACAGGTCCAACAGGCTTGATCTTTGCGATGCGTTCAAAGTACACATCACAAGCTGGCGACGAAGCGTTCTACGGCGAAGCTGACACAGACTTCTCTGGTGACGGAACACACGCACAAACACTACCACATGCATCACCTACTACAGGTACTGGCATGGGTACAACTGAAGCAGAAGCTTTGGGTGACGGAAACGGCACTAACTTCGCAGAAATGGCTTTCTCAATTGAAAAAGTTACTGTTGCGGCAAAGTCACGCGCTTTGAAAGCAGAGTACACAACTGAACTAGCACAAGACTTGAAAGCTGTTCACGGTTTGGACGCTGAAACAGAATTGGCTAACATTTTGCAGTCTGAAATCCTAGTGGAAATCAACCGCGAATTAGTTCGTACAATTTACACAACAGCTAAACCAGGTGCGGCAGACACTGCGGTACAAGGTACTTTCGATCTTGACGTAGACGCAAATGGTCGTTGGTCAGTTGAGAAGTTCAAAGGTCTTATGTTCCAAATCGAGCAAGAAGCTAACGCTATTGCTAAAGGCACAAGACGTGGTAAAGGTAACATGGTTATCTGTTCATCTGATGTTGCTTCTGCACTTCAAATGGCAGGTGTACTAGATTACACACCAGCACTTAACAGCAACGCACTAAACGTTGATGACACAGGCAACACATTCGCAGGTGTTCTTAACGGACGTTACAAAGTGTATATCGATCCATATGCAGTAGGCAACTACTTGGTAGTAGGATACAAAGGTTCTTCATCTTTCGATGCAGGTCTATTCTATTGCCCATACGTACCATTACAAATGGTTCGTGCAGTTGGTGAGAACAGCTTCCAACCAAAAATCGGGTTTAAAACTCGTTACGGTATGGTTGCTAACCCATATGCACACGGCGCGGCTCAAGGTTCTGGCGCACTTACTGCCAACCTTAACGAATACTACCGTCGCGTTAAAGTGGACAACTTGTTCTAAGAATAAGATATCGGATAACGATACTAACTTTAAGGGAAGCTTTCGGGCTTCCCTTTTTTTGTTTAATTTTATGAGGATTGTGTTTATGACTATAGAAGAACTAAAGAAAATGAATGAAGTTTTTTATGCTGTTAAAGGACACTTGTTTCCTACTAGTTACGGTTTAGTAGAAATACGAAATGTTTACGACAGCTACTTTAAACGTCTTTGGGGTAATCACGAAAGATTGGTGAATAGTCGGGAAGACTTTGAGGCTGTTTGGGAAGCCAGAACAACTTGGCTTCACGATATAGAAGAAGATTAAGCCAAATACTCAGAAAGTTTGTGTGCTTTGCGACAGAAATCGTGATAAGCACTTGTTACTTTGTAATGGTTATAGAAGAAATACTTACGAACTCTTTGCCAAATGGTTCTCTCGTTCATCGGATAACCAAACGAAAACACAATGCATTCATAGTGCGTGTAGTTTCTATTTGTTTGTATGTTCCAAAATTTTGTTAAATCTAAATCTGTATATGGTTTTTCTCTTCTGCGCTGCTGGGGAGCTTCATGGTATAACAAATCGTCATATACAATATGTAAAGTAATGCCACCATCAGACCACCAAGGAACTTCTTTGCAAGGTCGTTCAACTGTATTGATTACATTATCGTACCAATGTATATCACAACCTAGACTATTCATTTCAGAAACAAATTGCCTTTTTTGTTCTTTAGTATTAAACACAACACCAATATATCTATGTCTTGAATCATCATGACCTTGGCAACTAGTAAAGGTAAGGTAGCCTTTTTTATGTAGAGCTAGGACGCCTTCTTTAACTTCTGGCTCTAAATTATCTTCAATGATGTCAGAATATTGACTGACAAACGTACTTACATAGTTACCATCTTCATCTTTAAAACAATACGTTCTGCCATTTATGAGGTGATCATTACCCTTAACAAACATAGCATAGCGATGCCCATCCTCTGCCGATTGCAGTAGAGGCTGATTTTGTTCTTGTTGTTGATAGTAGGGAACTACAATTTCATATTGGCTTTTCAATAGGTTCTCCATAGCAATAAAGGGGCTTGACGCCCCCTTATTTATGTGTTATTCTAAAAGTTTACATACCTAGTGCTGACATATACATTTCTGTAACAGCATTTTCGTTATCGACATCATCACGATTACGTTTACGGATTGCCACGATTTTACGGATAATCTTAGCTTCATAACCACGAGATTTTGCTTCTTGTAACACTTCTTTTGTGCTATCAGCAATACCTGCTTTTTCAGCGTCAAGGGTTTCTACACGCTCTACAAAAGATCGCAATTCCTCAGCGGTTACCTTATATACCTGTTGTGATGAGTCAGATAAGATAGTTTCTGTTGTACCGTTATTCATTATATATTCCTTTTCAATTTGTAGTATTTATTGTAGGTCTGTTTGACCTTAGCTAGTTCTGGATGTCGATGTATCCACTGTCCTGTTGAAGGATCGAATTGTTCTCGAAAGAACCTATCCATTACCTCGTGACCAGTATCTATAGACGTATCGACTTCCAAACATTTCTTATCAAATTCTGCATCTGACATTATCTCAGAGTTTTCAATCTCGTAAGCATATGCGGCTATGCAGAGTTTGATGCGAAGGCGAGTCTGCCTTTCGACAGACCCACCCCATTTAGGTTCGTCTTGTAAGAATGCTTCTAGTGACATTATCCCCCTACTGTTTTCATGTGTTCTTCCACAGACCAATCGAACCATGCAGAAGCTAATTTAGATTGATTAGTTGAAGATATGAAATCACCCATCTTTGACCAAATTTCAGACTGAACTAAATCCCAGTCAATACCGTGACCGTTCTTTTCTGAATTACTGACGTTCCAAACGGCAACATCAAATGCTTTATTCATTTCACCAAATAGTTCTTGTTGATTTGACTTATACATTTTGTATCTCCTACCAATACTTTTCTACAGTTACAGACCAATGGGCTTCTTGCCACTGTTCACCAGTAACAGAGCTAATACCATCATTGAAAAAAGGACCTCGTACATAATAGTCTGCATTAGGCGCAGTATCACGAACGTTTGCATAGCTATCTACTTTTTTCTGGGCGGCGGCCTCAGTTGCGTAGGTGAATGTTTCTTTCTTATGCATTGTAATGTCTCTCTTGTTGTTACCTATACTGTATAGTACATGATTCGTATGGTGTCAACAGGTTTATATAAAAAAATCTTCTAAAGTTGTAGGTTTTTCGTACTGTGGAACTAAAGTACCGTCTGTTACTTGACGATCAAAATTCATAATACGATCACCAAGCCACTTAACAACAGGAACTGTCATTCCATTCAGCATGTACAATTGCATATTAGATAGATCACAACCATCAAAAAAGTCAGTAGGGTAACCCTGTAGGGCTAAACGCTCATTAACAGCCAACTTACGTAGACCACCACTGTCTAGTACCAGATCAGTAAAGTCTTTGTAATCACGTTTCAAGATAGTAGATGCTACTCCTTTTTCGCCAAACTGGTCACTTCTTTGTCTAGTAAAGAAGGCAAATGGATATCCGTCTTTGCATCCCTGTTCAAAATTCCAAGGGCGGCTTTCTTGGATATGTAAAGTTTTGGATTGGATTGCTTTGTCACTGCGCTCGACAAATCCGAATATATCGGCTCCTTCGGGGATTCCATCACGGACTGCCAGAATGTAAACTCTACGTCTTCGCTGTGGGACTCCAAAGTATTGGCTGTCGCACATCGTCCAAGTCGCATCGTACCCGATTTCGGCAAGGTCTTGGAGAATGACATTAAGTCCTCTTGAAAGCAATGCGCTGACGTTTTCAATAACTGCATATTTTGGTTTTGTTTCATCAATTAATCTCCTAAATTCACGCCAAAGGCCAGAACGTTCGCCTTCAATGATACCTTTGTTTTTACCAGCTATAGATATGTCTTGGCACGGAAATCCACCGCAGATCAAATCAAAGTCAACCCCATCACGTTTAAGGTCTTCGCCAGTTACTGTTGTGACGTCACCATATATGGGAACCCCTTGCCAATTCTTTTTCAAAACACGTTTGGCGTATTCTTCGTATTCACAAAACGCAACAGTCTCCATACCAGATTGTTCAAACCCTAGACTGTAACCACCACTTCCACTGAATATGTCGAATACCTTCATGCTTCGTTTCTTTCTATGATATAACCACCAAATTCACCATAGCGAAAAAATTCAGTGTATTTGTATGAACTAAAAAGAGTTTCTGGATTTATCGGACGCTGTACACCAGACAAAGATAATTCTTTCTTTATGATATCGTCTGGTTTCGCGCCACTTTGCATCTTTGCTCTCAACGTAAGTCGAGAAAGCACGGTAGATACATACCCACCTGTGGGAATAGTTTTCTCTACTATCACCAAAGCACCATCATCTCTGAGACTATCCATCATACGATCAAGCAATAGGTTTCGTCTGTGTGGTGGTATGAACATCATTGTGAGAAACATTACACCAAAGTCAAACTCTTCAAATGAATGTTCTGTGGCATCTGCAACAATCACAGGATTGTCACCAGTGTACATATCAGCCATTTGTTGGCTTTTCTCAATCGGAATAAAGTTTACGTTTCTCTCAATGAGAATAGACTTCAAGGTACGCTCTACATTACCTGTACTCGCACCAACATCATAAACAGTACCTTGCTCTGGTATGTAGTGATTAGCTATTTGGGCAATAGCACTACTTACCATATCGTACCAAGGTAGTTGTTCGCGCACATGATCGTCAAAGTTGCAAGCAACCTTGACGTCATTAAATGTCCAGTTTGTGGGTATATCAATCATATTCCATACTTTCTTTTCATACATATTACATTATGATTAGTATGGTGTCAACTACAATTTTCCATCTTCTCTCATTTGTTTGCGAATTTTTGTAGCAGAGATGTTATGCACTTCTTCACCAAGATCGTGTTCGGTAAATGTGTATCCTACACCACGTCCATAACTGATATCAACAATGTTAGGAACCTCTAAGATAAGGTAATCGTGACCGTTGTAGAAGCCGTGTGGGGCTAGTCCACTTTCGATGTTAGCAATGACGTCAATCATCCCAAAGGGGTTGTCATCTTGCGCTACAGTGCGCCCAGCGCCCGCGTCACCGTCATACTTGAACACGTCACGTACCATGATAACAACTTGTCCAGTGATAGCGTGAGCCTTCTTAAATAGGGCTGTATGACCATCGTGCCAAGGTTGCCAACGCCCCAACATCTGTACTGTTGGTTTCTTGTAATCAAACATTATAATTCTCCATCCCAAGGTTTGTCATCTTTAATTGCCACGTACCGTTGAACTACTTTGTGCAACACGTCTGGTGTATTAGTAAACCATTTTTCTACATGATAATCTACGTTCTCAGGTGTTTCAAACATATCATTCGTATCTTCAAATCTACCACGAGAAATAGTGTCCATCCATACAGTAAAGTCTGGATTGAACTTTGATCTTGTTTCATCTGTGGGGCAAACAAAGTCAGCTACTGCAACCTTACCTGCCATTACAATCCCATCTGATAGATGTTTCATACGATTTGCTTGTCTGATGCGTCCTTCTAGCGAGAAGTCCCAATCGTCGTAGCTTGTTCGTATGATGTCAGCATTGACCCACACGCCCCCCAGAAGCTCTGCTAGGGGCTTTGCAAGAGTAGACTTACCTGATCCAGGTAAGCCCATAATAAGTATCTTCATTTGTCATTCTCTTCTGTTAGGTCTATATCCCAAATTGAAATTAATATGGAAAGAGTTGTAATTAAAACATATAAAGCACTAAAACCCCCTATAAAATCCCAACCAACTTGATAGAACATGTAAATTGAAAATGCCTGTGTGGCGTTGTGTAAAAGTTTCCAACTAGCTGAAGTATCAGCGTATGCTAATTCCACTTCCCAATTTGGGCTAAACACTAATACACAAACTCTAACGAATTTGTATAGTTGATACGCCATAACCGAAAGGTTGATATACAGAAATATTGGGTCAGAGTAATTCTGGTATAGTAGAATTCCAAAGAGATTTGCAGTTATAAAAATTAAAGTCCATTTCATTCTATTATATTCCACGAATAAGCATTAAGGGGTCAATCCAAATTAGAAGTAGCCCTAAAGCTACTCCCAGTAATATCATATCTGTAACTTTAAGATGCATCAGCCATTTCCAATGCTAAGTCAAGAGCTTTTACTTTACGGTTTGCGTTGTTGCCAAACCAAGCAGAAGTCATGCGCGTATCGGCAGAACGTCCTAGCTCGTGATCAGCCATGTATGTCACTGCATTGTAAGCGTTCCACCATGTACCAGGACGAAAGTTGTCACCCGGTTGGTTTTCAGTTACTTCTACTGCACGTCGTGCTGTAGTTGAAAGTGTCTGATCTTCACGAGTAGACTCTCCAAAGATTTTACCAAAGAACTTCTCTAGTTGCTCACGCTTGTAGTTACGTGAACCAAGAAACTCTGCGGCTTCTTTGAACTGCTCCACTTTATTATGTGATACACCAAGTATTTCTTTTACACGCTCTGGATCGAACTGTGTACGGTGATTGACACGCACCGAAGCTTGACGATCATCGCTCAACGCTACTGCAAGAGTGTTGTTGCATACTACACGCTCCATAACGAATTTGATGTCGATTGATTTGCCATACATGTGTGGGTTGGAAAATAAAAGATAACCACGCACTTCATCACCATCAAACAACGTAAACCCATCACGAACATCAGCCATAGCCCATACGATTTGTCCACCTTTAAGCGAACCCGCAGTGTCCATAGCCATATCACCGTTAGAAACAAACTCTGTAAAGAAGTCGAAAGCTTCAGAGTTTTGCACAGGGTTCCAGTTCTTACCAACTTGCGTTAGAACCTTACCATCTGTTTCGCGTACTAATGCTTGTTGACCTGTAGCGATGTTGTCACCTTTGAAGCGGAAGTAGGTGTTAACCTTCTCTACACCCCAATCAAGATTGGCGGCTTGCATCATTTCTCTTGGTGACATGTCGTCACCTACTGGTGTACCTAGTCCATGCCAAGGTAGTCCATTGCTTGCGCGATATGCCATTTGAGCTTCGCCATTAATCATTTCAAGTTCATGTGCCATTATATAACCCTTTCAAGGTTTAAGTTTGTTTTCATTACAAGTGATTCTATTTACTCTTACTTTATATTATCAAAACAAGTTTGTGTCAACACCTAATGTACTGCTTCACTTGGCATATACAATGCATCTATCATTTCGGTAGCAAAATCAGCATGACCTGACCTACATATATCACCCACGTCAACAAATTGACTAGTGGAATCTGAATCTACTTCTGCTACGAAACTATGTTTAAGATGTCTTTTAATATGCTTATATAGGTAAGCAGTAGCTTCATCTTTAGTCTTCCAACAAGTTGCTCTAGTGATGTATAAAAAATTGTGAGACGAGAACAACATTCCCATCCCACCCATTTCTTCATCTTTCCTAGTACCCAGAAAAATGCCTTCTTCTGGGTCAATGATGATGTAACGCATTACATTCCTTTCTTAGCTTTCCACTTAGCCATAATGTCTATAGACCACTGTGGATTTTTACCTTCTAAGATTGCGTGAGGTGTTAAACCTTCGGCACGTTTAGCGGCATATTCTTCTACCGTCCAGTTTTTCTTCAACTCTTTGACAAAGTTTGCTTTTGTGAAAGGAGTACCACTGTATTTAAAACGAGCAAGAAACAAGTCAATGCCACGTCCGATATTCGAAGGGTGGATGTTTGGCTTATCTTCATAAACTGGTTG
>Ga0228635_1000339_pt1 | contig 30480 bp, 37 predicted proteins | sample 44DmetaG_FD_182699 | JGI IMG/M metagenome (GOLD analysis project Ga0228635, IMG submission 182699) | Seawater microbial communities from Monterey Bay, California, United States - 44D | ecosystem: Environmental > Aquatic > Marine > Coastal | place: USA: California | collected 2016-09-30 | reverse complement strand
GCCCGGTCTAACACCTGGTATAAAACCTCCACTTCTTTTTAACTCATCTGCAATTTTACGAGGGTTAATCATAATAGCAGTATAAAAATAAGTAAAGACAATTATTAAAACAGCTAATAATAAATTATAACCTAAACCATAAGGATCTCCAATGGCAGTTTGTAAAAAACTTGGTTCTTTACCATTACCAGAAAAAATCATAATTGGTATGGTCATAATTGCCTGAGCAAAAATAATTGGCATCACACCACTAGCATTAACCTTAATAGGTAAATAACTACGAGCACTCTGAGCATCAACAGCTCTTGCACCAACAACTCTTTTAGCAGTATTTAAAGGAATTTTTCTAACACCTTGTACAATTAAAACAGTACCTAAAACAACTAACATAAAAGCAACTATCTCTAAAACAATTTTAATCATGTTACCTGAACTAATACCAATCTCAGCTAAAAAAGCTTCCGGTAAACGAGCTAATATACCAACAGTAATTAAAAGTGATATACCATTTCCTATTCCTTTATCCGTAATTCTTTCACCTAACCAAACAGCAAACATCGATCCAGCTATAAGAACAATAATTGTTTGTGTCCACCAAAAAGTGGAAGCGTCAACAGGCATAGCACCTTTCTGAGCAACATACAAAGATAAATAACTCGGAGCTTGAAGTGCACAAATAACAATCGTTAAGATACGAGTGTAATTATTGATACGCTTTCTTCCTGATTCACCTTCATTTTGCATTTTTTGAACTGCTGGCACTGCCATACCCAAAAGTTGCATAATAATTGATGCACTAATGTAAGGCATAATACCAAGAGCCATAACAGAAGCATTAGAAAAACCTCCTCCAGAAAATAATGATAACAAAGTTTCCAATGTATTTTCATTACCCGCTTCTTGAGCACGCTCTAATGCAGAGTAATCAACTCCAGGTAAAATAATAAATGACCCAACACGGTAGATAAGAATTAGAGAAAGAGTTAATAAAATCCTCTTTCTCAATTCTTCAACTTTCCAAATGTTCTTAATATTCTGTATAAACCTTTTCATTCTATAAAAATGTTGGCAAAGTTAATTAGATTTCTGAACAATTACCACCTTTTTCTTCAATAACTGCTTTTGCAGATGAAGAAAACTTATGTGCAGTAATGTTTACCTTAGAAGTCAATTCACCTCTACCTAATATTTTTACTAATTCATTTCTAGAAACTAAACCATTATCTCTAAGAACATCAGGTGTAATATCCGTAACATTTTTACGTTCTACTAAAGACTGAATGATATCTAAATTAATTGGTTTATATTCTACACGGTTAATGTTCTTGAAACCAAACTTAGGAACACGTCTCTGTAATGGCATTTGACCACCTTCGAATCCAATTTTAGTTTTATAACCTGATCTTGATTTTGCTCCTTTGTGACCTCTTGTAGAAGTACCACCTCTACCTGATCCTTGACCACGTGCGATTCTCTTACGATTTTTCGTTGAGCCATCTGCTGGAGTTAAATTTTGTAAATTCATCGTAAATTCTTTTTATCAGTTTTACTCAACAACCTCTATAAGATGTTGTACTTTTTTTATCATACCTAAGATTTGTGGAGTTGATTCTTTTTCAATAACTTGATTCAACTTTTTAAATCCTAACGCAACTAAAGTAGCTTTTTGATCAGCTGGACGATTAATAGCGCTTCTAGTATATTTAATTTTAATTGTTGCCATAATAAATTAATTATTAACCGTTAAACACTTGATTAACCGAAATCCCACGTTGTTTAGCAACAGCGACAGCATCTCTCATTTGAGATAACGCATCCATTGTAGCCTTAACAACATTATGAGGATTAGAAGATCCTTGCGACTTTGCTAGTACGTTATGTACACCAACACTTTCCAATACTGAACGCATTGCACCACCTGCAATTACACCAGTACCTTCTGAAGCTGGTTTAAGTAAAACTTCAGCTCCACCAAATTTACCTTTTTGTGTATGTGGAACAGTACCTTTTAAAATTGGAACTTTAATCAAGTTCTTTTTTGCGTCTTCTATACCTTTAGTGATAGCCTCAGTAATCTCTTTAGCTTTTCCTAAACCATGTCCAACTATTCCATTCTCATCACCTACAACAATAATAGCAGAAAAAGTAAAGTTACGTCCACCTTTAGTTACTTTAGTAACACGGTTTACCGAAACCAATTTATCTTTTAGCTCTATATCTGAAGGTTTAACCCTGTTTAATACCTGTGCCATGTTTTAAAATTTAAGACCAGCTTCTCGAGCTGAATTTGCTAATGATTTTACTCTACCGTGATATAGATAACCGTTACGATCAAATACAACGCTTTCTATTCCAACTTTTTTTGCTTTCTCAGCAATTTCTTTACCAATAATACCAGCTTGTTCAGTTTTATTAACTTTTTCAACTGATTTATTTCTGAAAGAAGAAGCTGATGCCAATGTTGTACCAGTTAAATCATCAATTAACTGAGCATAAATTTGCTTGTTACTTCTGAAAACTGTTAAACGTGGCGTACTAGATGAACCAGAAACTTTTTTTCTAATTCTTCTTTTTATTTTTGCTCTTCGATTTATTTTACTAAATGCCATGATATTAACTAATTATTTTTTACCTGCAGCTTTACCCGCTTTTCTTCTTATTTCTTCACCTAAGTAACGAACTCCTTTACCTTTGTATGGCTCAGGCTTGCGAAGGGAGCGAATTTTGGCAGCAACCTGACCCAAAAGTTGCTTATCAATCGACTCTAGAGTTACGATTGGAGCTTTACCTTTTTGAGTATCTGCAGATACCTTAATTTCTTTAGGAATTTCAAAAACTATTGGGTGAGAATAACCTAATGACAACTCCAACATTTGACCTGTTGCAGTAGCACGGAAACCGACTCCAATAACTTCTAATTCCTTTTTATACCCTTCCGAAACTCCAATAACCATATTGTTCAACAAAGAACGATATAAACCATGCTTCGCACGGTGTTCTGGACTTTCTGATTCGCGGCTCAAAGTTACTCGGTTTTCTTCAACGTTAACTGTAACACAAGAATCAACTTCTTGTGACAATTCACCTTTTGAACCTTTTACGGTAACAGTGTTACCATCTAACTTGACGTTTACTCCACTCGGGATGTTAACTGGGGATTTACCTATCCTTGACATTTTACACTAATTAGAGTTTAATAAACATAACAGAGAACTTCTCCTCCTACATTATGTGATTTTGCTTCTTTGTTTGTGATTATACCTTTAGAAGTAGAAACAATCGCAATACCTAGTCCATTCAATACACGTGGTAAATTTTCAGCACCACTGTATTTTCTTAGACCTGGTCTTGAAGCTCTCTCCAATTTTGTAATTGCAGGAACTTTTGTTGATTGGTTGTACTTTAAGGCAATTTTAATCACACCTTGTTTGTTATCCTCTTCAAACTTATAGTTAGTTATATAACCTTGATCGTATAAGATCTTAGTCATAGCTTTCTTTACATTCGAAGCAGGAATTTCTACCATTTTTAAACGTGCTGAACTTGCGTTACGTACACGTGTTAAAAAATCTGCGATAGGATCTGTATTCATAATTTTCCTATTAATCTATAATTACCAACTTGCTTTCTTAACACCTGGTATTTTACCAGATAGAGCCATTTCACGAAAAGTTACCCTTGAAATTCCAAATTGTCTCATATAACCTCTTGGACGTCCAGTTAAACCACAACGATTATGTAAACGACTTTTTGAACCGTTTACTGGCATTTTTTGTAATGCTATCATAGCATCCCATTTAGCAGCTTGAATTTCTTCTGAATCGCTTGTTGATTTCAATACTGAAGTCAACTCTGCACGTTTCTTAGCATATCTAGCTACACACTTTTCTCTTTTGCGCTCACGCGCTTTCATTGATTCTTTAGCCATTTCAAATTATTTTTTTGTAAATGGAAATCCAAAAGCATCTAATAATGCTTTACCTTCTTCATCACTATCAGCTGTAGTAACGAAAGTAACATCCATCCCTAAAATTTTGTTAACTTTATCTATATCGATTTCTGGAAAGATAATGTGTTCTTTAACACCTAAATTAAAGTTCCCTCTACCATCAAAACCTTTAGGACTAATTCCTTTAAAGTCTCTTGTTCTAGGTAAAGCAATAGAAATAAAACGATCTAAAAAATCATACATTCTATCTCCTCTCAAAGTAACTTTAGTTCCAATAGGCATTCCTTTTCTCAATTTGAAATTAGAAACATCTTTTTTAGAAATAGTTTGAACAGCTTTTTGACCAGCAATTCTTGCTAAATCAGCAACAGCATTGTCAATAAGCTTTTTATCAGCAACCGCTTCCCCCATACCTTGGCTTAAAACGATTTTTTGAAGTTTCGGTACTTTCATTATAGTTTTGTAACCGAACTTCTCAGTTAACCCAGTAATTATCTCCTGAGCATACTTTTCTTTAAGTCTTGGTGTATAACTCATTACTTGATCTCCTCTCCTGATTTTTTAGAATAACGAACTAATTTACCTTTATCATTCATTTTGCGACCTATTCTACTAGCCACACCATTATGAACTACCATAAGATTAGAAATGTGTAACGCAGCTTCACGTTCAACAATTCCACCTTGAGGATCTTGCGCACTTGGCTTAGTATGACGTTTGATCATATTTACACCTTCAACTACTGCACGCAATTTTTTCTTGTCAATAGAAACTATTTTTCCTTCTTGACCAACTGATTCACCGCTTAAAACTTTAACGGTATCACCAACTTTAATATGTAATTTCATTTGCATACTTACATTATTTTAAAGTACTTCGGGAGCCAAAGATACAATTTTCATATAATTGTTTTCTCTTAACTCACGAGCTACAGGTCCAAAAATACGTGTTCCTCTCATTTCTCCTGTAGGATTTAAGATAACACAAGCGTTATCATCAAATCTAATGTAGGATCCATCAGCACGACGAATTTCTTTTCTTGTTCTTACTATTACCGCCTTAGCAACCTGTCCTTTTTTGACAGCTCCAGAGGGCGTTGCACTTTTGATAGCTACGACAATCTTGTCTCCAATTGAAGCGTAACGACGTTTTGTACCACCCAATACACGGATGCACAAAACTTCTTTTGCTCCAGAATTATCAGCTACTGCTAGTCTTGATTCTTGTTGTATCATTACAAAAAATTATTTTGCTCGTTCTAAAACTTCTATTAGTCTCCAGTTCTTTGTCTTAGACAAAGGTCTAGTTTCCATAATAAGAACAGTATCGCCTTCACGGCAATCATTTTTCTCATCATGAGCTACAAATTTAGTAGTTTTTTTGACAAACTTACCATATTTTGGATGTTTTACCTTTCTTAAAACAGAAACTACGATAGATTTATTCATCTTATCGCTGGCAACGACTCCAATACGTTCTTTTCTTAAATTACGCTTTTCCATATAAGCTAATTATATTTTGTTAAACAAGCAATTAAGCTTGTAGTTCACGTTTAGTTAATTCAGTACTCAGTCTTGCTACTGTTTTTCTGATGTTTTTAATCTGAATTGGATTATCCAAAGGAGCAACACTATGAGTCAATTTTAATTTTGACAGTTGTTCTCTAAAATAATCTAATCTTCCTTTCAAATCATCTACTGAAAGCTTTGCGATTTCTTGCTGCTTCATTTTATAACTATTTTTCAGGTATAACATAATCGTTGCGGACAACGAATTTACATTTCACTGGCATCTTTTGAGCTGCCAAACGAAGAGCTTCTTTAGCTGTTTCGTAAGGTACACCATCCGCTTCAAATATGATACGACCTGGCTTTACAACTGCCACCCAGTGACTTGGAGCTCCCTTACCTTTACCCATACGAACCTCAGCAGGTTTTGATGTAACTGGTTTATCAGGGAATATTCTAATCCATACTTTACCTTCACGCTTCATGTATCGAGTAACGGCGATACGAGAAGCTTCTATTTGACGCGAAGTTATCCATGCAGGCTCCAAAGTTTTAAGTCCAAAAGATCCGAAAGCTACAGTACTACCTCTTTGGGCCATACCTCTGTTTCTACCTTTTTGTACTCTTCTAAATTTACTTCTTTTTGGCTGTAACATCTTAAAAATTTTACTGTCCTAAACTATTTTTTCTTTCTTTTACCTGCTGGCTTACGTCCTCCTGGTTTAGAAGAAGACATACCAATATTAGGTGAAAGATCACGCTTACCATAAACTTCGCCTTTACATATCCACACCTTGATACCTAAACGACCATAAGTTGTATGAGCTTCTGAAAGCGCATAATCGATGTCAGCTCTAAACGTATGTAACGGAGTACGTCCATCCTTGTACATCTCTGAACGTGCCATTTCAGCGCCATTTACACGACCAGATATTTTAACTTTAATCCCTTCAGCTCCCATTCTCATGGTACTTGCAATGGACATTTTAATAGCTCTTCTAAAAGAAATACGTGCTTCAATTTGACGAGCAATTCCATCAGCAACTAATCTTGCATCCAATTCAGGACGCTTAACTTCAAAAATGTTAATTTGAATGTCTTTCTTAGTTAACTTCTTTAACTCTTCTTTAAGTTTATCAACTTCTTGACCACCTTTACCAATTATCACACCAGGTCTTGCAGTGTTAATAGTAACCGTAACAAGTTTTAGGGTTCTTTCAATGATAATTTTAGAAATATTTGCTCTTGAAAGACGAGCATTTAAATATTTACGAATTTTATCATCTTCTACAATTTTATCTTTGTAGTCGTTTCCTCCATACCAATTTGATTCCCATCCATGGATGAAACCAAGTCTATTACCTATCGGATTTGATTTTTGTCCCATCTTACGCTAACTTAACTGCACCATCAACTACGATGGTAACGTGATTTGATCTTTTTCTTACTCTGTGAGCTCTTCCTTGCGGAGCAGGCTGAATACGCTTTAACATAGCTCCACCTCCAACTTCGATTGACTTAACAATTAAAGTTTCTTCTTCGATGTTTTTATCTTCATTTTTTTGTTCCCAGTTAGCTATTGCAGAACGCAATAATTTACCTAAACTAGTTGAAGCATCTTTAGAATTGTGTTGCAAGATGTTTAAAGCTTTATTTACTTCAACGCCTCTAACAAGATCAGCTACTAACCTCATTTTTCGTGGAGCAATTGGAGAATCATTTAAACGAGCAATAGCCAAAGTTGACTTTGTCTCTTTTAATTTCTCCGCTCTTAATCTTTTTCTAGCACCCATTATATTTGCTAATTAAATTCTATCTTTTCTTATCTTTCTTATTCGCACCATGACCACGGAAGTTACGAGTTGGAGAAAACTCTCCTAACTTATGACCAACCATGTTTTCTGTAGCAAATACAGGAATAAACTTATTCCCATTATGTACTGCAAATGTCAACCCAACGAAGTCAGGTGTAATTGTAGAAGCACGAGACCAAGTTTTGATCACAGCTTTACTTTCTGATGCTTTTGCATTATCCACACGTTGCATTAATTTATAATGTACAAATGGTGGTTTTTTCAACGAACGACTCATATCCTACTTATTTTTTTCTTCTTTCGATGATAAACTTATCTGAATACTTTTTCTTATCACGTGTACGGTAACCTTTAGCAGGAATACTGTTACGAGATCTAGGGTGTCCACCTGAACTTTTCCCTTCACCACCTCCCATAGGGTGATCAACTGGATTCATAACAACACCTCTAACTCTTGGACGACGACCTAACCATCTAGTTCGACCAGCCTTACCAGAAACAACTAAATTGTGTTCTGAATTTGATACTGAACCAATAGTAGCTTTACAAGTAGTTAAAATTAATCTAGTTTCACCAGAAGGCATCTTAACAATTGCATATTTACCGTCACGAGCATTTAATTGAGCGTAAGTACCAGCTCCACGAGCAACAGCACCACCTTTACCAGGTTTCAACTCAATATTATGAATAACTGTACCTAATGGAATATCACTTAAATACATAGTATTTCCAACATTAGGTGTTGCAGTTTTACCAGATAATACTTTATCACCTACTTTCAATCCATCAGGAGCAACGATATAACGTTTTTCTCCATCAGCATAAAATAGTAATGCGATACGAGCAGTACGATTAGGATCATACTCAATAGAATTAACGGTAGCAGGAATATCTTCCTTCTCACGTTTAAAATCAATAATACGGTACTTTTGTTTGTGACCACCTCCAATGTAACGCATGGTCATTCTACCGTCATTATTTCGACCACCATTCTTACTTTTACCAGCTACTAAACTCTTTTCTGGAATATTAGTAGTGATTTCTTTGTAATCACTGTTGATCTTGTGTCTTTGCCCTGGAGTTGTAGGCTTAAATTTCTTAAGACTCATTTCTTGAACTACTTAAAAATTAGTAAACAAATCAATCGTTTCTCCATCTGCAACAGTAACAATTGCCTTTTTCCAAGGATTATTAGGTTGCTCAACGATACCTTTATTAGTGTATTTCACTGAGGATTTTCCACCGCCATATGTCATTGTACGAACATCTGTTACAGTAACAGAGTACAGTTTCTCGACGGCATTTTTTATCTCTATTTTATTTGCTCCCTTGTCAACAGCAAAAGTAAAACGATTTAACTTTTCGCTTGCAAGTGTTGCCTTTTCAGAGATAATTGGCTTTTTGATAATTACTTTCATCACTAATTAATTTAAGATCTTTTCAATAACTTCGATTGAACTTTCAGCAATAACCACTTTCTTGGCATTCAATACATCATAAGTATTAAATGAATCAGCAGTCACAACCTTAACTCTACCTAAGTTACGAGATGACCAATAAACATTATCATTTTGAGATCCTAAAATTAAAAGAATTTTTTCATTTTCTAATTTTAAACCAGATAATAAACTTTTAAATTCTTGTGTTTTAGGAGAATCCATTTGAATATCTTCCAATACAATAATATCTTCAGATTTCATTTTATAAGCAAAAGCTGATTTTCTTGCTAAACGTTTTAACTTAACATTTAGTTTGAAGTGATAATTTCTTGGACGAGGTCCAAAAATTCTACCACCACCAACTCTAGTACCAGATTTGATGTTACCCACACGAGCACCACCAGTTCCTTTTTGCTTCTTTATTTTTTTACTTGAACCAGCAATCTCAGCTCTTTCTTTAGCTTTGTGAGTACCTTGACGACGATTCGCTAAGTGTTGTTTCACATCTAAATAAATAGCATGATCATTTGGTTCAATTCCAAAAACAGTATCTGAAAGCGTAACTTTCTTAGAAGTCGCTTTACCCTTTGAGTTTAATACTTTTACTTCCATTAATTCTCAATTATTACGGTTGAACCTTTAGAACCAGGAACAGATCCTTTAACTACGATTAAATTCTTGTCAGTTATAACTTTAAGAATCTCAAGATTCTCTATCATTACTCTCTCATTACCCATTTGACCTGCCATTCTCATTCCTTTGAAGACACGTGCTGGATATGAAGCAGCACCAATAGACCCTGGAGCTCTTAAACGGTTATGTTGACCGTGTGTTGATTGACCAACTCCACCGAAACCATGACGTTTAACAACACCTTGGAAACCTTTTCCTTTAGAAGTTCCTACTACAGAAACAAATGTACCTTCCTCGAAGATATTAACATTTATCTCATCACCAAGATTCAAATTATCAAAACCTTTAAATTCAACTAACTTCGCTTTAGGCGAAGTAGTTGCTTTTTTAAAGTGACCTTTCAATGCGTTTGGAGTATTTTTTTCCTTACGGTCTCCAAAACCTAACTGAACGGCATCATAACCATCTCTATCTTGTGTTTTAACTTGAGTTACAACACAAGGACCAGCCTCTATCACTGTGCATGGTGTAGCCTTACCCTCGGCACTGTAGATACTAGTCATTCCAACTTTTCTACCAATTATTCCCGGCATACTTTATTTATTTATTTAAACTTTAATTTCTACGTCAACCCCACTAGGTAACTCTAATCTCATCAATGCATCTACAGTTTTTGAAGAAGAACTATAAATGTCTAATAAACGCTTATAAGAACTTAATTCAAACTGCTCTCTAGCTTTCTTCATTACGTGAGGAGATCTTAATACTGTATAAATTCTTTTGTGAGTTGGTAATGGAATTGGACCACTAACAACTGCTCCAGTAGCTTTTACAGTTTTAACTATCTTTTCTGCCGATTTATCAACTAAATTGTGATCGTACGACTTTAATTTTATTCTAATTCTTTGGCTCATTACTTATATTTTAAGCTGTAACTTTTCCGTTTACTTTTGCAACAACATTATCTGCAATGTTTCTTGGTGCTTCTTGGAAGTGTGAAAATTCCATAGTAGAACTAGCACGTCCAGATGATATAGTACGTAATTGAGTTACATAACCAAACATTTCTGATAAAGGAACTTCAGCTTTAATTACCTTAACTCCATTTCTATCATCTGTTCCAGTCATCATACCTCTACGACGATTTAAATCACCAACAACATCCCCCATATTTTCTTCTGGAGTTAAAACCTCTAACTTCATTATAGGTTCTAACAATACAGGCTTAGCATTTTTTAATGCAGCTTTATAACACATTCTAGCACAAATCTCAAAAGATAAAGCATCTGAATCGACAGCATGGTAAGAACCATCCAATAATTCAACTTTCATCGCATCAATTGGGAAACCAGCTAAAACTCCATTTTTCATAGCTTCTTTGAAACCTTTTTCAACTGAAGGTATAAATTCTCTTGGAACGTTACCACCTTTTACTGAATTTACAAATTCTAAACCAGTTTTTTCTGGATCATCTTGTGGTGAAATTTTAACTGAAATATCAGCAAATTTACCTCTACCACCAGATTGTTTCTTATAAGCTTCTCTATGAGCAACTTCAGATGTTATGTTCTCTTTATAAGCAACTTGAGGTTCACCTTCGTTAACTTCAACTTTAAACTCACGACGTAATCTGTCCACTAAAATCTCTAGGTGAAGCTCACCCATACCTTGAATAATAGTTTGACCTGAATCTGGATCTGTACTTACTTTAAAAGTTGGATCTTCTTCAGACAATTTATTCAAACCAACAGACAATTTATCCATATCAGCTTGAGTTTTAGGCTCAATAGCAATACCAATAACTGGTTCTGGAAAGTCCATTGATTCAAGAACAATTTGTTTTTTCTCGTCACATAAAGTATCTCCAGTTCTAATATCCTTGAAACCAACAGCTGCTCCAATATCACCTGCATCTAATACATCAATTGGATTTTGTTTACTCGAGTGCATTTGAAATAACCTAGAAATTCTTTCCTTATTACCTGATCTTGGATTATAAACATAAGAACCTGAAGGAATACAACCAGAATAAACACGTACAAAACATAAACGACCTACGAAAGGATCTGTAGCTATTTTAAACGCCAAAGCAGATAAAGGCTCATCGTTACTTGGTTTTCTAGATTCAACTTCATCCGTTTTAGGATTAACTCCCTCAATAGCCTCAACATCTAAAGGTGATGGCATGAAAGCCATAACTGCATCCAACATAGTTTGAACCCCTTTATTTTTAAAAGCTGATCCACACATAATTGGTTGAATACTCATGTCAATAGTAGCCTTACGTATAGCAGACAACATTTCTGCTTCAGTAATTGAATTTGGATCTTCAAAGAATTTATCCATAAGAGCATCATCAGACTCAGCAACAGCTTCAACTAATTTCTCTCTGAATTCATTAGCAGTTTCCATCAAATCATCAGGAATTGGAATTTCAGTAAAAGTCATCCCTTTATCTTCCTCATTCCATGAAATTCCCCTCATGTTGATTAAATCAACAACACCTTTGAAATCATCTTCAGCACCAATTGGAATCTGTAAAGGAATAGGATTAGCCCCTAAGCGCTTTTTAATTTGATCAATTGTTTTAAAGAAATCAGCACCTGCTCTGTCCATTTTGTTAATGAAACCAATTCTAGGAACTTTATACTTATCAGCTTGTCTCCAAACAGTTTCAGATTGTGGCTCAACACCAGAAGAAGCACAAAACAATGCTACAGCACCATCTAATACACGAAGTGAACGTTCAACCTCAACTGTGAAATCAACGTGACCTGGAGTATCAATAATATTCATCCTATACTCTTGATTACGGTACTTCCAGAAACAAGTAGTTGCTGCAGAAGTAATTGTAATACCTCTTTCTTGCTCTTGCTCCATCCAGTCCATAGTAGCTGCGCCATCATGCACCTCACCAATCTTGTGTGAAATACCTGTATAATACAAAATACGCTCAGTTGTCGTTGTTTTACCAGCGTCAACGTGAGCCATAATACCGATGTTACGTGTGAATGTTAAATCTCTTTTTGCCATCTTGTATTAAAATCTAAAGTGAGAGAATGCTTTGTTAGCCTCAGCCATTCTTAATGTGTCTTCTTTCTTTTTATACGCAGCTCCCTCTTCTTTTGAAGATGCGATGAACTCTGCAGCTAACTTTGCAGCCATAGTTTTCTCGTTTCTCTTACGTGAATATGTAATCATCCACTTCATAGCTAATGATTGCTTTCTCTCTTCACGTACAGGAGTAGGTATTTGGAAAGTCGCCCCTCCAACTCTTCTACTTCTAACTTCAACGCTAGGAGTAACATTATCTAGTCCTTTTTTAAATACTTCCAATCCAGGAGTATCTTCAATTTTTGACTCAACGATATCAATCGCTTCATAAAAAATCTTAAATGCTAAATTCTTCTTACCATCAAACATCAAGTTATTTACAAACTTAGTTACCAAAACCTCGTTAAAACGTGGATCTGGAAGGATGGTAATCTTTTTGGCTTTTCTTCTTCTCATCTTGTAAAAGCTTTAAAATTATTTTTGTTTAGGTCTTTTCGTCCCATACTTAGAACGACGTTGTGTTCTTCCTTCTACACCAGCTGTATCTTCAGCTCCACGTACGATGTGATATCTCACCCCTGGAAGATCTTTTACTCTTCCTCCTCGCACAAGAACTAAAGAGTGCTCTTGTAAATTATGACCTTCACCACCGATATATGCGTTCACCTCTTTTCCATTGGTGAGACGTACTCTGGCTACCTTTCTCATAGCAGAGTTCGGTTTCTTAGGAGTAGTGGTGTAAACCCTTACACATACCCCTTTACGCTGTGGACAAGAATCAAGTGCTGCTGACTTGCTCTTTTTAACCACTGCAGTTCTGCCCTTGCGTACTAATTGTTGAATAGTTGGCATACTAACCTGTTAACTTTTATTAATAAATATATTACTCCAAAAAACTTTTTGGAAATACAAAGATAGTCGTTTTAATTTAGTATCCTACATAAACACTTAAAAAAATAAGTTTTTTCACAATTTGATGTGCGTATCTTTTACCGATAAAAAACTATATTTTATTTAAAACCTCTCTTCTTAACAATGGATTTGGTCTGTATCTATCCTCTCCATACTCTTTAAATAACTCCTCAAGAACAGATAAGACCCTTTGTAACCCTACCGCTTTAGACCATTCGAACAAACCTTTAGGATAATTCACACCTTTAGTCATAGCCAACTCAATGTCATCAAGACTAGCAACATTCATAAACAAGGCATCGTAAGCTTCATTAACTAACATACAAAAGATCCTCATAAAAATAGTTTCACCAAGTTGACGATCAGTTAAAGGTTTTTCTTCACCTGAAGAAGCAGAGTAATCATAATATCCTCTACCAGATTTCCTACCTAAAAAGCCTGCTTCAGCATGACGCTTTTGAGTAAAAGATGGTTTAAATCTAGGGTCAAAATAAAACGCTGTAAATACTGTTTCTGTTACAGCATAATTTACATCATTACCTATATAATCCATAAGGGTAAAAGGGCCCATTTTAAAACCTCCTATCTCAGTCATTGCCCAATCAATGGTTGCAAAATCTGCTATACCCTCCTCATATATCCGTAAAGCTTCACCATAGAAAGGTCTAGCTACTCGATTCACAATAAAACCTGGTGTATCCTTAACAAGAACTGGTATCTTAGACCATGACTTCATCAAAACCATAACTTGATCTACAAGACTTTTATCCGTTTGAATACCCGGTACAACTTCCACTAAAGCCATAAGAGGTGCAGGATTAAAAAAATGAATCCCTATACTCCTAGATGAATTCTTTAGTACTGCCCCAATTGATGCTATTGAAAGAGATGAAGTATTAGATGCTAAAATACAATTCTCTGAAACCACAGTTTCTAACATAGTAAAAACCTCATGTTTTACAGCTAAGTTTTCAACTATTGCCTCAATAACAATACCTGCATCTTTTATAATAGTATAATCCGAAGAATAAGTTATTTTTTTTAGAATATCTTCCGATTCTTTTAACGTAACCTTCTGTTTTTCGACTAATCTAGAAAATATTTTTTCATGTGACGACTTCGCTTTATCTAATACACCACTATTTAAATCAATTAAACAAACTTCATGACCACTTTGAGCAGCAACCTGAGCAATACCAGCTCCCATTGTACCTGCACCAATAACACCAACCTTAATCTTTTCCATAACTCTTTTATTCTACTTACCTTTAAAATCTGGATTCCTTTTCTCTAAAAAAGCTGAAACACCTTCACTAAAATCTTCTGTTTCACCAGCTACAACCTGTAAGTCTCTCTCATAATTAAGCTGACTATTCAAGTCATTATCCAAGGATTTGTTTAGAGCTTTTTTAGTTAAGGCTAGACCTTTAGTAGGCATTTTAGAAACCTTAACAGCTAAATCATTTACATAGGAATCAAAATCATCATCGGATACTGATTTATAAATCATCCCCAAACTCTCAGCTTCTTTGGCATTAACCTTATCTCCCAACATCATTAACGCAGAAGCTTTTTGAAAGCCTATTAATCTTGGTAGAAAAAACGTACCCCCAGAATCAGGTATTAATCCAATTTTAGAAAAAGCCTGAATAAAGCTTGCAGACTCTTTAGCAATCACAATATCGCATGATAATGCAATGTTTGCACCAGCTCCAGCTGCAACGCCATTAACAGCACATATTACAGGCTTCTCAACTTCTCTTATCTTTTTTATAATTGGATTATAATGCTTATCAATAATTACCTCAAGACTCAAATCATTTTCAGAAACTGCTTCATCTAGATCTTGACCAGCACAAAAAGCTTTACCTTCGCCAGACAAAACTATAGCTCTAATGTTTTCATCCTCCGAACATCGATCAAGCTCTTTTTGTAATTGAATAGCCATTGATTGATTAAAAGAATTAAAAACATTCGGTCTGTTAAGTTTTAAAAAACAAACATTTTCAATTGTTGAACAAATAACATCCATAAAAAAAAGGTTAAAAAAAAATCCCGTAAAACGGGATTTAAAATATAAATATAATTAATGTAATTTACTTAGACTTTTTAGATTTTTTATCTCCAACATCGTCTCTACCATTAGGGTCTATGATGATATCACTGTCAAAATCTTTTTGATTTGAATTTAGAACCTCATTGAAGTGCCTTGAATTATTCATGACATCAAAGTTGTCATCAACAGAGTCAGCATTAGCAGAACTTGAAGGCACTATTACCTGCTTATCACATGAAAAGGATAAAAACAAAAACAATAATATGTATAAAAAACTTTTCATATTAAATCAATATTATTAACAAATATAATAATTTACAACTAACTATCCAAATTTTCAAATGGTATTTTAAGTAAAACCCTTGTTCCCGTAACTTTACTATCTAAACCTCCAATCTGAAAAGGACCTATAATCTCAAAACCTTTATTTGATATCTTTTTTATTAAATCAATCCTCTTGGATGTTATCTCCATACCTTGTGATTTATGATCACCTTCAGCAAGCTCTTTAAGCCTTAAACTGTTTTTAATTCCTATCCCATTATCATCAATCTGTATAGTTAAAATACTTTTCTCAGATGTTATAGAAACTTTTATTTCTCCCTTAGTATCTTCATTGGGTAGAACACCATGTATAATTGCATTTTCAACAAAAGGCTGCAAAAGCATTGCTGGTATTATAATGGACTCCACATCAATGTCATTAGTAACTATCTCATACACAAATCTTCCCTTAAACCTCATCGCTTCAAGAGATAAATATAAATCTAAACCTTCTAATTCTTGAGCTAAAGTAACCATGTTTCCAGACTCATTAGTTGCATCTAAATTTTTACGTATTAATTTAGCAAAATTTGTTAAATACCTATTAGCAGATAATCTATCTTGAGAATTTATGAAATATTGAATTGAGTTTAAAGAATTAAAAATAAAATGCCTATTCATACTTGCGTTTAAAGACTTTTGTTCTAACGACATCAATTTTGATTTGTAGGCAAGCATTTTATTATTACTATTTTCTAACTCTCTCTTTACTTTTAGCTTAAATAATAAATAAATAACACCAGATACAAAAACGATGAAAGAGATTACAAACCAATAAGTTTTATAAAATGGAGAATTAATTACAAAAGGAATCGTAATTTGATTTGAAAAAACACCATTTTCATCAACAGCACGTAAATAAAGAGTATAATCTTCAGCTCCTAATCCAGTAAAAGAAATAACTGAATTTTTAGATGAAGGAGACCAACTAGTATCCAAACCAATCAACTTAAATTGATAACTTAAATTAGCATGATTAGAAAGAGAAACACCGTCTATTTCAAATGCTAAATTATTTTTGTTGTATGGTAAATTAATATTGAATGGTTTACCATCTTTACTTTCACTAAATTTCAAAAGCTCATCTTTTGAGTAATTTAATAATATTGATTTTAAATTTAAAACCGGAGAAATTTTCTTTTTTTTGTGGTTCTTGTAATCAAATCTAACTAAACCAGAAGAAGTACCAAACCACAACCTACCCTTCTTATCAAAAAAATCAGAATTTAAATTTGTCTCCACATCAATTAAACCATCTCCAATTCCGAAATAAGAAAAAACAAAATCTTTATCTACCTCATAATCTTTAATTACATATAAACCATTGTTCGTACCAATAAAAACTTCACCATTTTTATGGTTTAAAAAGTTAATCAAGTTTGAACTAGGAAGACTTGAAAACGAAACCCTTTTAAAAACACCCTTTTTATAAATAAATAACCCTTCTTCAGTTCCTACCCAAAGGTTCTTTTTTTGATCAAGCTCAATACAAGAAACAGGAACATTCAACTTACAAACTTTAAGTATAGAGTCGCCATCTTTCATGAACAATCCTTTTGAAGTTGCACAATATAGCTTCCCATCTAATTCTTCAAAGTCCCTCACTATACCTATCGAATTTGATGGTTGAAAGAACGAAAATAATCCTTGATTATAATATGAAAAACCATTTGTTCCTCCAACTAACATGGAGTTCTCATGAACTTTATAGAGTGAAGTTACTGCATCTGAAGCAAGCCCATTTTCTTTGTAGAAAATATTTTCTACGTTATCTTGTTTTACACTTATTAATCCATAATCAGATCCAAACCATTTACAACCATCAACTTCAAAAACAGAACTCCAAATATGGTTATCAATATCGTGATAAATTGATTTGTAACCTTGCTTATTTTTTTTAAAAATTCCTTTATCAAAAGAACCAAACCAAAAATCACCAGTATTATCTGATTTTACAGTGAGTATTAAATCTGAATTAATACCTGTTGAAACATCGTAATACACAAAATTTTGAGAAGGAAACCTAAGCACCCCTTTTCCTAATGTACCAATCCAAATAGAACCCTCATTATCTTCGTAAATAGTACTTATTAACCCAAAAGAAAGTCCATTATTCTCATCAATTAATTTAATATTCCCTGATTTATTCTGTCTAATAATGCCACCATTTGTATTATACCATTTGTTTTGTTTTGAATCTACATAGACACCTTTTATCGTATAATCATTATTGCCGATGTTAACATTTTTAATTTTTAAATTCGATATGTTTAATTCATAAACTCCTTCAAAATAACTTGTTATGATTATCCTATTCTGATCTTTCCCTAACCCAGATATATTAACTTGGTCTAGTTCGTCTATTCTTTTTAATTTAACCATATCTGAGCCATAATAAAGCCCTTCCATTGTAGCAATATAAGCGACTTCATCAATTACAAGTATAGATCTAATGTGGTTTAGAAAAGAACTTTTATCGACTACTTTAACAAGTCTTGAACCTGAAATTTTATATAGTCCCAAATGCGAAGCAACAAAAACTTCACCTTTAAACCTTACTATTGACTTAACATTTGAAACGTTATTATCAGGAATTCTCCAATTTTTAAAGCTTCCATCTTTAAAACAGGATACTCCACCTTCGTGCCCTACCCATAACTCTTTATCAATTATAGTTAGAAATGAAACCCTATTATTCAGCAAACCATTCTCAGAAGAAAAGGTTATAAATTCACCTCCATTAAATTTTGCTAAACCTCCTAATGTACCAATCCACAAGTAACCTTTATCATCTTGAACAACAGAAGAAACCTGAGATTGAGGCAACCCCTCTGATGTACTAAAAGGTATAAAAGAGAACTTTTGTGAAAAAGTTATAAAACAGGTAAGAAAGAATAATATTAAATTAATTATTTTTATCACAGAGGAAAATTGAAGGTTTAATATACATCTTTTAACATCTTAACAAACTCAGAAACCCTATTTCTAGCTACAGGAATCTGAATATCACCTTTTAATTGAGCAAAATGTCCATCTTCATGAATATAACCTGTTAATCTATCTAAATTAATTATATGGGATTTATGTACACGGCAAAACTTAGAAGTATCAAGAATATTTTCATATACCTTAAGGGTACGTGTATCTAAGTACCTTGTACCGTCCTCAAAGTATATTGTTGTACAATTACCACTTGCCTCTAAATGAACAATTGTATCATCTTCAATTATTTTAAGTCCTTTGGTATGACTAATTGCTATCCTATTACAAGGTTTATTTCTTGTTAAATTATCCGACAAATTCTGTAATGACTTATAATAAGTTGGAAGGTTTTGGGGATTTTCAGAAAAAACTTTCTTCGCCTCTACTAATTTATCAACTGATTTCAATAATTCATCAATATCAATAGGTTTCAGTAAATAATATGCTGCGTTAGCGTTAAATGCTTTTATAGCGAAATCTTTAAAGGCTGTTACAAAAACTACTAAGAAATCTTTTTCTTCTATTTCATCTAACAATTCAAATCCTTCTGAACCACTTGGCATCCTTATATCCAGAAATACCACATCAGGCTTAGATGATTCTATTATCGCTTTTGCTTGTTCTTTTCTTGAAGCTTCTCCTATCACTTCAATTTGAGGACAAAATTCCTCTAATAATAATATTAGGTTCTTTCTTGCAAATTCCTCATCATCAACTATTATTGCTCTTAACTTCATATTATCAATTTTTTGATTGTAAATCAATATAAATATAATAAAATAACATATATAAAATTTATGAAAGGATAATCCTAAAAATCAAACACTTTACACTTGATTATAATTGGTTTAATCAATATTTAAATCTGTTTAAATATAATTATTTAAAAGTGAAATTACATCATCCTTTACTTCAATTGGGGTCATGTGACCTGTTTGTTTAACAACCTGAAATTCTAAACTTACGCCTTTTATCATTTCTCTCATCTTCTTTTCTGGAATAACCCCATCCATCTCGCCCTGAATAATCATTAAGTTAGATCCTAATTCATTAACAAGTTGACTATAATCGTTTCTCCTCCTCATTGCTAAAGAAGAATATGCAATATCGTAAGCGTCCATCTTGGAAGCTTCATTTAACAATTTATTGGCAGACTTTTCATATTTTTCCTTATCTAAAAATAAATTTGGAATAGCTTCTCTTAAAAAATACATCTTATTAGTTCTTACAATTTCTGCTACTCTCAACCTATCTTTCTTTTTTTGTATTGAGTCCGTCCAAAAATTTGAATTTAAAAGTACTATTTTCGATACTTGAGATGGGTATAAATCTTTATAATTAAGGGCTACATATCCACCCATAGAATGACCAACTATACTAAATTCAAATATATTTAGTGAGCTTAATAGTTCATGGATTTTTTTTGAGAAAAATTCAATAGAAGGTTCCTCTCCATTATCATCGTTAATAGATTCACCATGACCAGGTAAATCAATTAGTAAAGAATTAAAATGAAAATCTTGAAAACTGAATTCATCCCACATTGTAATTGACTCCAAAAATCCGTGTAAAAAAACAACTGTCTTTTCACTCGGATTTCTACTGTTTATATATTTATAGTTTAGAAGAGTCAAATCTTATTAATTATGAATTCATCAATCCTTCTATATCGTCTACTTCAATCGGTATATTAGACATTAAGTTGAACGGTAGTCCATTTTCTTTAACCACTAAATCATCTTCAATTCTAATCCCAATATTCTCCTCAGGAATATAAATACCAGGCTCACAGGTAAAAACCATCCCAGCTTGAATTGGTTCATTCCAAGGACCTACATCATGAGTATCTAATCCTATATAATGAGAAGTTCCGTGCATAAAGTATTTTTTATATGCAGGCCAATTTGGATCTTGATTCTTAATATCTGTTTTATCCAATAACCCCAAATTTACAAGTTGTTCCTCCATTAACGAACCAACCTCTTTGTGATATTCAGCTAAAAATGTCCCTGGAACTAATAATTTTTCAGCTTCTTTTTTTACAGACAGAACAGCATTATACACCTCTGCTTGCCTTTTAGAAAAACGACCATTTACAGGAATACAACGAGTTAAATCTGATGAATAGTTAGCATATTCTGCTGCAACATCCAACAATATGATATCACCGTCCTTACATTCCTGGTTGTTTTCAATATAATGAAGTACACAAGCATTTTTACCAGAGGCTATAATAGGTGTATAGGCAAACCCTTTTGATTTATTTCTAATAAATTCATGAATTAACTCCGCTTCTAATTCGTATTCAAAAACACCTGGCTTTGTAAAACTTAACAATCTTCTAAAACCTTTTTCAGTGATGTTACATGCTTTTTGCATCAAATCTATTTCAACATCATCTTTAATCGCTCTAATATTATGCATTATCGGAGCGCTTTTTTTAACTTGATGAGCTGGGAAATCTACTTTAATTTTCTTTATAAAACGGTCTTCTCTTGTTTCAACTTCTGTATTTGCTCGTAAATGCTCATTCGTATTTAAATAAAGAGCATCAGCTTCTACCATCAATTGTTTGAAAATAGCATCAAATTGATTTAACCAGTAAACCGTTTTGATTCCAGAAACTTCCAAAGCTGATTCTTTAGTAAGTTTTTCACCTTCCCAAACAGCGATGTGCTCATTTGTTTCTCTTAAAAAAAGTATTTCTCTATGTTTTTCATTGGAGCAAGAAGGAAATAAAACTAATATACTTTCTTCTTGATCTACACCTGATAAATGAAAAATATCCCTATGCTGTTGAAAAGGCATCGTGCTATCTGCACTTATCGGAAAAATATCGTTTGAATTAAATACCGCAACAGACTTTTCTTGCATATTAGCGGTGAACCTTTTTCTATTTCTTATAAATAAAGAGCTATCTATTCTATCGTATTTCATTTACAACACATTTTTTAATAATAAAACATGAAGTTAATAAATTAAAATTGACAGGTCAATATAAAATCAATTAAAATAAATTAGGTAGTCGGAAACCAATATTTACAATGTTCATCTTTAATGAAAAACGGATGCTATTAGTGTAGTTATCGTATAAATCGCCCATATTGACAGAGTTATACAATGGAAAATAAACTCCAAAAGCTTCTCCTAATTTAATTCCTAATCCAGTATTGTATGCTAATGTAATTGATTGATTTCCTGATTCAACAAACCCAAAATCTGAAAATACACCGAAAATATTTGGATTAATTGGTAACTGAAAATATGTTGTAAGAGTTCCAATCCATTTATTTGAAGTAAGGTCTGTTCTCGATTTAAAATTCCCCATACCATTAACTTGTTGCCCAGCATATGCTCCTGAAGTACTAGTTCTAGCAAAATAGTAATCCTCATAAAATAAATCTTGGTTCCCTGTAACCCCACTTAAAGACAATTGATACCTATTACTAGTTGCATTTAATTGTGAAAACAAATAATTTACACCTAAATACATTCTGACGTCTAGCCATCTATCATGTTTATTTTTAGCATACCTATAATGATACCCTAATTCTACAGAAAGCCTACCCAATTGATCTTTATTCGTTAAGTTTTTCATTAAATCATTTCGCAACTCTAATTCTGCTTTTACATCTGCAGTCCTATATCGAGAAGTATATTTTACTAAACCTCCAATTTCTTCAAATTTAGATTCCTGTGAAAAAACCGTATTGTATATGGATTGGAACAAAAGCGTATTATCAAACTTGGAAGCAGCTTTTCTATTCCCTATTTTCATAAATAAATAAGGTGAAAAATTCGCATAATTAGATGTTCCTTGAAAATAAAAATCATCTTTATTTTTAAATGACTTAATGGAACTTCCCAAACGAATTAATTTAAAATTTTTCTTTGGTAGAAAAGCATAACTAAATTCTCCCATTCCTGAAAGTCCATTCTTTTTAAAAGAATATAAGGGAGAAATTAGGTATTGAAAACGGTTTGACGGCATTGTATAATTGTGTAAAACCACACCTAACATAGTTCGATCATATCTATTCCCTGCAACAATTGGCATCCAAAAATTAGACTTTTCTAACTGGTCATTATCTCCCGCTAGAAACTCAAGACGAAGTGGCTCAAACTTATTAAACAGCCATTTTTTATTCCATTGATTGTTTGAACGGTTCATTTCTGGAATGTTTTTTTCTCTATCGATAATTACAAAATCTACCCCTGAAGAATCTTTAAAATTAACTTTATTTACTTTTAACCCTGGCTCAAACCAATACTCTCTAACCAATGAATCTCCTTTGTAAAAACCAACTGGTATTGGACCATCCACCTGACCAACATTTTTAACTTTTATTGCAACATCCCCATTTTTGACTTTTACACTTTTTAGTTTATAATCAATATGATTTGTTGTTTTGATTAAGTCTTCAAACATCCATTTTAGGTCTTTACTAGAAATACCTTCAAATAACTGAACTAAATCTTCTGGCTGTGGGTGTTTAAATTTCCACTTTTCAAAGTAAGCACTCATACACTTATCAAATAATTCTTCCCCTAAATAAGCTTTTAAATAAAAGAAAATCAGTCCAGTTTTCTGATACATTACCACTCCGTAATTGATGGAATTAAAATCTTCAGATGAAGTTTCTATAGGCTGATCTTCTCCCAACATGGCTAATAATTGATAAGAAATATCACCGTTATCGTGGTGACTTAAATCTTCAAAATGAAATTTACTATTAAAAAATTGATCAGAAAAATAACTGTTATTTGGATATTTTGTTTGAATGTACCTCATTTCATTAAGCGTATTTAAGCCTTCGTCCATCCATCCATGAACTCGCTCATTTGAACCCAAAATACCATAAAACCAATTGTGTCCAACTTCATGAACAATAACAATTTCTAGATCTTCTTTACTGTACGTATTTCCAATAACGGTTACAGTAGGATACTCCATTCCTCCTCCAGCACTGATTGTACCATCAACAGCAGTGACATTATTATAAGGATAATCACCATTCCATAATGAATAATAATACGTTCCATCATTAATGTATTCGATACTGTTTGCCCAAACTTTTGCATTAGCAGGAGTAAACATTGCCCAAGAAGTAACTTTTCTTTTAGAATGAGGTAATTCCACTTCTCCTTTTAAGACTTCATAAGATTTATCGGCAAACCAAGCAAAATCATGCACTTTATCTTGAGTATACCTAATTGTCTTATTGTTTTCATCACTTAAGAATTCATCATTACTATTAAATGTATTTAATTCAATGTGCCTTTGTGTTTCTTCTACTTTATCATTTAAAAATTCTATTTCACTTTCCGTTTGTAGATCTCCTGTAGCCGCAACGACGTAATTACTTGGTAACGTTATTGAAACATCAAACGAACCATATTCAGAATAGAATTCACCTTGATTTAAATAAGGAATTTGGTTCCAACCATTTTCATCATAAACCGCAGGCTTAGGATACCATTGCGTAATTTGATAAGACTGACCAATATGACCTAACCTTGAAATTTCACCAGAAGGAATTTTAACATTAAAAGGAGTTGAAACAATTACCTTTTGGTTAGGCAACAAGTTTGTAGGTAACATCAACTTACAAATATCAGGGTTAAACTCATCAAAATAGACTTTAGCAGATTGATTGTTTACTTTAAAATCTAAACCATTAATTTCACCTTTATTAATAGAGTCTGTAAACTTTAAGATTTTATTCCCTTTTTCCCATAATTGTTTACCCAACGCAGTTTTTTCATTTTTATAGGCATTTGGCCATAAATGAATGTAGATAAAATCCAATGTATCTGGAGAATTATTGATATACTCAAACGATTCGAAAGCAGACAAACGATGGTTAACATCATCTAACGAAACTTCAATCTTATAATTAACTTCTTGTTGCCAATAAGATTGAGAGAAAGTTTGAAAAGAAATAAATAGAATTAAAAATAGAAAAGAATTCTTCATGATATTATAATTAGATTGTTCAAATATAAAGTAAATAAGTAGATGGCATTTAGTTTTAGGATGTATGGTTGATATTATAGGTTGAAAGGAATTCAATTAAAATAGAAAAAATGTCGTTGACTTAATTCTGAATTAACGATTCAAATATTAAATGAGTTGGGTTAATTTCGATGAAATGCAGTTCAACAGTTAAGAAAAAATAAATTCAGATTCAGTGATAGAAGCTTGATAAAGCTGAGTGAACTGCTAAATAGTATTAGCATTTTCTAATGCGTAATATGGATTTATTATAACTAAAAATTGAAATCAAATAGCTGAATTACATTTGTAAAATTGAAAAATCAAAACCACTTTCTGTAAAAAAGTGTTTAAACTGACACCTAAAACGTAAACGTTTAAAACAAGTAGTTTGACCAATACTGGAACATCCATCAAAAGCAGTGCTTTTCCATGCACTAACGTTTGGTCTTCGAAAGTCGTACTTTCTCTTTTAGTGGAATCATGTGGAATTTACAGGATTATGTTGAAGGTCGGTAAAAACTAAACACTCACCAATAAACATTACTTTTCACCCCATTTACAGACGTTTATCATCGAGTCTCAAATCATACAGCATTGACTTATTATTGTTCTATAAGCGTATATGAAGCTGTGATGTGGAGTGTTTATTGTTGTTTAAAAGCACCATTTGGAAGACAAACAACATTACATATAATCTATCTAACTTGCCACGAGGTAGAAAGACATTTTACTATTCATTATTTACACTTTCAATAAGATCTTTATATATACTAAAATTAATACTATCTGAATGATAAATAACCTTTCCTTGTTTGAATGATAATTCATATATAAAAGATTTCCCTGAAAAGCCTATTTGGTTACTTTTTAACGTTTGATTTCTAATGGAAATTTCAAAATAATCTATTTTCTTAATATCTGATTTATCTAATTTGATGGTCGTATTGCATTCAATAGTATTATCCATCGGAAATTTACTTTTTATTACTGCTATAAGACTGTCATTGAAGTAATAGACTAATATTTCTTCATATTCTTCTATGCGGTTATGATGCCATACAGTAGCAGTTATAATAAGAGTGTCATTTTATTCAATCTGTGCTGTATATAATTTACAATTGCCTTCCGTTGAATGTTGTGAAATAGCGAAAATTGGGATTAACAGAAAAATGATACTGAAAATTAGATTTGACATAATAAATTAATTGTCTGGTTTATTTTTATGCGCTGGGTCAATTTCTCTTTGTGGGGCACCAGTTTGACTTCGTCCATAGTTGTCAAATTCAATTACTTTTTCTTGTTCAGAATTTTTCTGATTTAAAACATGACCCATTCCATGAAAAGTATTGTTTTCTCTTGGGTCGTTATATACACCAGGACTATGAACCTTATCTTTTAAGATTATAACAGAATTTTGAGTAACACTAATCAACTTCATAGCCTTAGCATCCATTATTGTCATTGTTGCCTCACCTCCCGATTTTTGAACTGGAATTATGATTTTTTGTCCAATATCAATGTTGCATCTGCTCATCTTCCTCAGGGTCTGGAGGGAAAAGCTTAGGTGCATCTTTAACTCCTTGAAGGTGATCTAGCATGTCTTCCAATTGAGAAACTGACATTTGTTTACCGATAATTTTTTTATCCTTATCTAGTAAAAACACTCTTGGTAGAGAGAAAATATCATACGTTGATTGATAATTCAAAGACTCTATTGTAGTGTATTTTGGAACAAACTGTCTTGCATCTTTAGTAGCTGCAGCAAATAAGCTTTCTGTAACCGCAACATTTATGAAGGATAAATCATGTTCTTTTATGAATTTTTTCCAATCCTCAAAATCATCTCCAACAGCTTTTCCTATTGCAAATATCTCGATGTTTCTATCTTTAAATTTTTCTGCATATAATTTTTCCATTTTAGGAGTAGTCTTTTTACAGTGACCACAATTAGGGTCCCAGAAATAAAGAATCGTATACTCGGCTTCTAAACTGTAAAAATCTTTCCAATTTACATCAGTAGTATCTCTTAAGATTAAATTAGGAGGTTTTACTCCCATTACAAGGTTTTTATTGGTCTGTACTTTTTCACAAAGCTTTTCTAACTTTTCATCATCCATCCAATGTGCCTTAGATTTACCTTCAGCATCTTTAGTACAGTAATAACGTTCTCCCATTTTAACGAAAACCTTATCCATTCCCATGATATTACTTTTTTCATAACTTGAAGTAATCCAATTTACACAATAAGAAAACGCTTTGCTTTTAGGGTCTAATTGATCACACAATTCAAACGCATACTTGACAACTGTATCCCAATGTTGAACCATCATGTTTTTACTAAAATAACTTTCTAACCTTGTATGAAAAATTGAACTGTTTACAAGTCTGTCGTCATTAAAATCAATGTTATCGAAATAATGATCTCTATAATAATGGTAGGCAAAAAGAGAATCTATCTTTTTCCCTTCAGCATCTAAAGGAGCTTCAGGAATTTCAATATCTATTCCCATTTTAACAATTTTAGAAACTAATTTACCTTCGTTATTTTTAACTAATTCTTTTTGATATGCTACAACTTCTTTGGAGACTGCATTTATTTTCTCAGTAAGCTCTGAATATTTATCATTTTCTTTGTCAATATTTGATCTTTCTTCAGATAACTTATTAGCTTTCTCTCTTTGAGTTTTTAAAAAACGCATGTAATCGTAAAAAACTTTGTTGTCTTCCGATTTCTTTACGTTCATCGTTCCAACAAAATCAGGAGATTTAGTTTCAATACTAACTTCCTTGTTATCATAGATAAATTCAAAATACTTATTACCAGGTAACAATACAGCAAGTACTCCAGGCTCTTGTTTTGATCCGTCATATTCTACTACTCCATTTTTCATTTCAGCTGTATCCGCATAATAAAGTCCCTTACCTAGGTATTTGACTAAAAATAAAGTGGTGTCTTTTTGTCCCTCAATTTTGAACTTTAGTTTTTGACTAAAAGAAGTGATGGATATAGCTATGAATAAAAAAATAAGTAGTTTTTTCATTTGTATTTGAAATTTATAGAATAATAAAGTACAATGTTTTAGCAAAAATAATTTAAAAACTAAATCAAATTATTTCGAAATCAAAATTAACAGAATATTAACACTTTTGAAGCCTAATGGGTTTATTTTATTTTGATGTGCTGATAATCTATAATCTTTACTAATTGAAAGAAATCAAACTCGACTCAAGTGTCAAAAAGATTTATAAAATTAAACTGAATCATTTTATCAATGTATTATTTTACTTTTTGGCATTGCCCCAAAAAGTAAACAAAAAGGTCTAGCGCTGAACAAATTTAATTACCCACAGAACTTTCAATGTCTAAATTTCAAAAACTCGCACTGACCTAAAAATCAGCACTCAAACACTTCGAAATTTTAAGACCTTTTCAAGTAATGGGTCCCAATTAAATTTCTTAGGCGCATTCAAACCTCTCTTCGATTATTAATAATCGCTAAAGTTAAAATCCAATAATTTAAAAATAATATTTATCCAACCTAATCAAAAAGATTACGAACTTCTTTTTTTACAGACTGATTACTAATAAATGAAAATATTCCAAATGCAAGAAGTAACCCTAATAAACTACTAAGTGACAAATCAGTTCCGATATAAAGCCCTCCATCATGGAAAACGTCGTCAATTAATAGTTTTAGAAGTAAAAATAACACATAACTCACAGCGCAAACAGTTGCTACAATTTTAACAAAATAAACAGAAACAATTTTAATGATTTGCTCCATTGGATATCCTAATCGTAACAATGTTTTGATTTCATAGCTATTTTTAGTTAGCAACAACTGAATGTATTGAATAACGACTAAAAAAGAAGCCATTACAGCAATTAATGAAATAGAAAAAATTAATAAAAATAACGTACCTACTACGCTCTTTAGACGACCAACAATTAATTGAGCATTTTTAGGCTCTAAACCTTTTTTCAACATGAGTTCTTCTACTAAGCCAAATTGTCCTTCTTTTCCTAAAATTAAAATCTGAGTAATTTTCTTTTCCGAAGATTTTCCGAAATTTGTGTTCCCATAATCCATAAAAGACTTTGGGATTAAAATGGAACTCACTTCATTTGTAAAACCAATTATTTTAACATTGACTTTTTCAGTTTTAGTTGGATTCCAAATTTTAAACCCAAACTTAACCTCCTTAGCCAAATCTTCAGAAATTTGAGGTATACCACTTGCACTCATAAATGTATTTAGCATTACAAGAAACTCCCTAGGCATAATCATAGGTACAAACTCGTCTCCTTTTTCCCAATGCCATTTATCTGTTTGAACATCTAAAAAATTTGCTGGAACTGTTTGAACAAAAACATCTGTTCTAAAATACGGAACTAATGGATCAGAAGTCTCGAAAGAAATGTCAAAATTATTGCTTTGAACAGACTGAATATCTTCTATAAACGGCTCATTTCTCATTTTCTGAATTTCTTTTTCAGAAAAATCAGTTTTAGTTAAATTCAACGTACTTGAATTCGTTACTTTTTTCTGCACCATTAAGGTATTTGGTCCGAGAACATCAGTCCCTTTACCAAACTCATTAATCATAATGGTGTAATGAATCGATAAAACAAGAAAAAACATTCCTAAAAAAGCACCTAATAACGCAATCCAAAATTGTTTTTGATTTTGATTTTGAAATAATAATTTATTTAACATAGCCTATAATTTTATTTCTTGATCATACTCAAATTCATGATTGCTACCAAGACTCGTTAATATGAAACCAGCATTCAATTGATTACAGCGTTCGTTTATTAATTTTAAACAAATAGAAGTATTTTCTTTGTCGAGATGAGAAAAAGGTTCATCCAAAAATAACCATTCAAAAGGTTGTAAAAGCGATCGAACAATTGCCACTCTTTGTTGTTGTCCCATTGATAATAAAGAACATTTTTGATTCCATTTATCCCCTATTCCTAGCCTAAAAATCATCTCTTTAATCTCTTCTGCTGAAAACAATTTATTTAAGTCGTTCTTAATCAAAAGGTTCTCTTCAACAGTTAAACTAGGGAATAATTGTAAATCTTGAAAAACAATCGATAGTTTATTCCTCCTTAAATCAGACCATTCATTATTAGTTAACTCCTTACAATTCAATTCATCGAAAAGTAATTCACCATTATAATCATTCCGAATTCCGAATAAAATACTCGAAAAAGTAGATTTACCTTTTCCGCTACTAGCATTCAACAAAACTTTACTTCCCTTTTTTAGAATAAACTCTTTTCCCCAAATACTTTCAGTATGATGCTTTATAGAAGCTAAAGGTATCGGAACTATATTTTTAAATATTATGTCCATAAGTATAGATTTGAATGAATATCAATTTACTTTTAAAAATATTTCAATAATCATTCCAAAACATTGTTATCCTGTAAAATATAGTAAGAGGTGATGATTTTTTAATCGTTCGTTCATTATTCTAAAATCAGTACTCGTCACTCTATAGAGTACATATTTATTTTATACATTTTTAATGACAGTATCAGATTACATCGTCCCTTTAGGACTTTGATGTTATATTACCATCATAAACATCGGGCTAAAACCCGATGTTTATAGTAAATCATCCCTTCAGGATTTTTAGATAATGTTATTTTTGACGTAAAACTGGATCAAGTGTAAAAGTTGGGGGCTAATTATTTCTTCCGATACTTTTTTTAGCTGAAAAAAGTATCCAAAAACAGCTTTTTTCAATTTTACAAGGAACTTTTTACGTTCCGTTTCACTCCACAAAAACCGCGGATAA
>Ga0228635_1000338_pt1 | contig 30541 bp, 59 predicted proteins | sample 44DmetaG_FD_182699 | JGI IMG/M metagenome (GOLD analysis project Ga0228635, IMG submission 182699) | Seawater microbial communities from Monterey Bay, California, United States - 44D | ecosystem: Environmental > Aquatic > Marine > Coastal | place: USA: California | collected 2016-09-30 | reverse complement strand
ATAGAAGATGATAATGGTGAGATGATTGGACCAATTAAATGGTATGAAATAAACCAAAACAAAGATGAGTAAGTTTATTATAGAGATAAGAGATGGTATTGGTGATTATGAAGCCATAGAAGCGTTACTAGACGTAATGAATGCTGGTAGAATATCTAAAAATGGCACCATGTATTGTTATCATACAGAAATGTGGAATGGTATTCACGTTTCAGCTATGGAGAAAAGTAAATACGGAAAAAGTGAGAAATTTATTATTCATATGAATGGAAAAAATTAAAAAAAATAAGTATATTCACCTAAACATTGAATCCATTATGTTTTATAAAGATAGTGAGAGATATGGCTTTGGTGTTGGAGTTGGTTATGATGGAACAATAATCACAACTTATTTCTCTGGTTTTGATGGTAATGGTTATTTTGATGGAACAACAATAAAAAAGTTTTACATATGAGATTAAGAAAAGTTCAATATAGAGATTATTGTTTCATTAAACCAAATGCAGTCCGATATGATTGTTATTTCAAGATTGATTCGTTTAATTATTATATGATTAGCAATAGTACTATAGGATATTGTGTTTGGTATGACGATAAAAAATTTTATATATGAGATTAGAAAAACAAAAATGGTTAAATATGTGTTGTTTTCATAATAAAAACAATAGGATTGAAAGTTATTAAAGGTTTTGCTCATCCAAATTTTATAAAGATAAAACTGAAAACAAAGGTTATCATCAATGGTCCAACGAAGTGGTTGAGTTTTTTATTTAAAAAAAACTTGTGGATTTAAAAAACAACAAATAATTTTAAAGCTATAAAAAATATAGCTGTACGGATATACAAATTGAACTATATTATTGAAATTAAAAAAAGACCTGGTTAGGCGTTAAATATATACAATTTTAAACATTTTTATTATGACTGAAGAAAGAAAAAAAGAGATTATTGCAGAAGCTAAAAGAAGGATTGAATTATGGTTGTCTGCTACATCATTTGATGAAATGACTACTGGGGGTAGTTTTGTTAGATTTAATATGGCTATTGGATTATTGGGAGGCTATCCTTTTGAAAAAGAACAATGGATGTCTAAAGGTGATTTTAATGGATTCGTGACACATACAGAATTTTCTAGTGCAGAGTATGACGAGATAGTTGGTAAACTTTTTAGAGATTGTATGGCTAATTGCACTTAATTTCATTTATGCGAAATTATACATTAACCATTTTTAAAATTTTGAATTAGAACATGAGCATAAAAAATAAAAATATTAAATTAAAAAAAAGAAAAAAAGAATATTCTTTCATAGAATTTGATGAATATTATGATTTCAATGTAAAAGAAATAGGATACTCAAAAAATGATAATTATGAATTATATTTAGATGATGAAAATTTTATATTTGATTTTCATAAACATTTAGAAGGATATTCATTTTGGACTTAATTATTTTAAAATATTTATATAAAAATATAAATTTATGAGTGAGGAAATGAGAAATATGATGAATTCTTTTAAAAAATTTTTTTTAAAAGAAAATTCATCACCTGAATATGATTCTATGTTAGATATTTATAATAGAAGAAAAGATAAAATGACGCAAACAGAAAAAGATTTTTTTAATTCTGGTGGTAAAGATGGCGCAAACTTTTATTGGAGGTTAAATGATGATATAAAAAAAGCTATTGATAATACAATTGATTTTTTAGATGATAATAATATAGAATGGTCAATGGAAGAAACTTGGGTTCCAAACCTTGGGATTTTGAGATATATAAATACAAAAAAAGATAATAATATACTTAAAAAGATTCAAAGTTTTTTTAGTGGAATAAAAAATGATAGTATTATTCCTTTTGTTAAAGTTTATGATGAAGAAAATGAAATAAATGTTTGGTTAATTAATCCTGATGATTATAAAGATTTTACTTTGGAACCTTTTAATGGTTTCGATGATTAACTGTTTAAAGATTAAAATATTTTTAATAAAAAGGCAATCACTTTTGGTTGTCTTTTTATTTTTTTTAAAAAAAATAAATTAAATTTGTAATAATTAAATAAATATGTGAATTATGAAAAAAAGAACAGTAGTATTAGAGCCGAGTACAAACACTCACGAAATGTCAGCTTCTTCAGTTGAAGTAAAAGACTTAGGAAACTCAACATTAAAATTAAAAGTTAACGGAGAGGGAATTATAAAACATGGGGAACATGGTACTTTAGTTACAGAGTCTGAGAATGTAATAAAATATGTTCAACAAGAATTCAATCCAGTAACTAAAAAATTAAGAAACGCTTACGATTAATTAATAAATTAAGTTTAATTCAAAATGAAGGTGAATTATTTTATCTATCACCTTTTAAATATAAACTACCAAATAAATAAGTTATGGCAATTACAATCAATTACAACAACTGGAATGTAGAATTAGTGTTAGACTTTGAAAAGGGAACATTTTATGAGAATGTACCAAACGGAGATGTCGTAAGATATCTTAAAGGTGTATTCACAAACAAAGAACGTTTTAAAACACGTTTCATTGATAAGTTTAGAAATGTTAAAAACGCTAAATCATTCTTCCCAGAGTTTGTACAAAAAGATGGTAAAGATTTATTCTTTGAATATCTAAATGAGGACACATATTATCCATATGTTAGATATATCGATAAGTCCTTAATGACCGATGAAGAAATCGAACAACATCACGCAGATTTAAACAGAATGTATTTATCTGAGGACTCAAATGAACAATACAGAGCGATTATGACTCCCGAACAACGTGAAGAGTTATTGTCATTATGTGATGGTGTTCCTGTGAGGTTCGTTAGAAACGATTGTTCAATTTTTGAATGTGATTCAGTATTAGATGAGTTGTTGGACTTATATGATATGGTTGAACCATTCACATACGGAGACGCTTTCAAAATTGAGAACGAAGAGTTCCAAGCTAAGGTATTCGGGTCTATTGATATCGTGGACATGATTAAAGAATTGGGTCACGAGCGTATCAAAACTGATGGTAAAAGAGTTAGACACAAAGAGTTTACTCCTGGTGGTGAGTTCTTGGGGTACAAAGAGTACGATGTTGTGTATGAGACACACAAAGTAGACATCACTAAATTAGGTCTGGAAGGTGAGTCATCATATGCTTTAAGATGTTGGTGTACAACTACCGATAAGGAACATTGGTTATGGATTGAGGATGAATACAAAGATAACCCCTTAGAAGCTGTAGCATCTACAATGAGAGTACATAAAAATCTTATAGAAGGTAATCACATTAAAGAATTAAAAAGACAGGGCGATGTGTTTCTTGTTGAATTAAATTATGATGTTAAACCTGAAGGGGAATTAGTACCTCTAACCGCTGAACAATACTTTGGTTTTTTAACAGCACAAAGTTAATTTTATTATTACAAAAAAATAAAATAAAGCCTAAGTAGTTATATTTAAATATTTTAAATTAAATAATTGTTTTATGAATAATGAAAAATCCAAAAAAAAACTTGATAAAACTTTAAAGATAGGGAATTTATTAAAATTTTTAGGTATATGTAGTTTTCCTATATTTCTTTTGGTTTGGGTATGGTTTAATTTTTATATAAGCCTTAAAATTTTATTTACAGGTATTATTTTATATTTTGTAGGTAAATTTTTAAATGTTTCCATATTTGAAATAAAAAAGCAAATGAAAAATTCTGAAGTCCCAGATTAATAATAAAAAAATATTTATTTTTTTGTAATAATTAATTAAATTTATCGTTATATAACAAAATATTCTTTGAAAAATTAAAAGATTCTAATGAAGAAATAAATGATGAAAATCTCATTTTAACATTATAGATTAAATAGTTTCTCATTATATTAAAATATAACGTTAAATCTATGGGTAGTTATTGCCCGATTAAATACAGATAAATTATGACAGGAAAAGAATTTTATACGGATTTTTTTGGAGTTAAAGACCCGAAAGAAAAAGGCACTACAATAAATATAAGTGTTTGGAGATTTGCAGAGGCTTATGCTGAAGCACTAAAGCAAGGGCAATCATTACCTATAGATAATGTTAGCAACTGTGAATGTAAAAACTTGCCAAAAGGTGAAATTGCAATAAGTAGTATAGCACTGACTGACCCAAATTGGAAAGGTTAGTTGTTGCTAACTATTAGTATAAAACCAGTGAGGGTGGAGTGGTAAGGCTTATTGCTGCTGCCGAGAGTAACCATGCTTGGAGGACGGAATGGTAAGTTGTGACCCCTCATTGATTTTATACATTGTTATAAAACGTTTTAATATGAGATGTAAAATAGTAGATAATAGAAAAGAAGGACAAGATAGGATTATAAGTAAATACCTATACCTACCAAAACGAATTGGAAACGAAAGAAGGTGGTTGGAGCGATGTAAGATAAAGCAAACACTACGTTATATGTTTGATGTGACTTGCGGTGCTACTTGGTGGGAATGGAGAGATAAGGAGTGGGTTGATAATGTTTTATAACGAATAATATAAAAATAGAAAATATGAAATATTTATTGATTTTATATAATGTTATGCTTTCGTTTTTTAGCGTTGGATTTTAAATTGAAATTATGATAAAATTAAATATTACAGATACAATACTTGATAAACTTGGGTTTTCTGAGTATTGGGATGAACATGGAACTTGGGGCGGTAGAACCCTTACATTTAGCAATGGTACAAGGTTTCGTATTATTGAACAAGAAGAAATGGATGATGAACACGAGGGGTACGGTGCTTTAAGTGGTAGTGAGGCAACTTATGTAGCTAATCACTTTTACTTTGCTGGATTTTTTGCTATACCAAAAATAGATGCAGACCATTACAATTTATTTTTTTTACACGAAATGTATGAATGTATAGAAAAAGAGTACCCCGACTGCTTGGAAGAATTTACATCTAAATGTAAGGACTTAAACATGAAACCATACATTGACGAGTACCTGACTGAGCGTGGGCAAAATGAAGCCTAACGTTTAGTGTAAACATCTGTTTTAATAGTGTTTACACCTTGTTATATGCTTTTATTTTTGAGCGTTGGAAAAATATTTTTAAAATTTATTTGTATATCTATTGTATATATAAAATATATATGTATATTTGTAGAGAACATTAATTAGAGACACAAAAACAATAAAAGTAGAAGAATCAAAAATTGAACTATATAAAAGCTGCGGGTGGAAGATTATTAATGATTTACTAACTTTTAAAAATAAAGAAGATGAAAATAAAGCTTGGATGCAGAGATTCGGAGATTAATAAAACTGCAAAGATATTACCAAATGGATTAATTAAATATTTTGATTCATTTGGTAATTATGAAAGATTAGGTTTTTATTTTAAAAATGCTGAAAGTATTTTAAAAAATGAAGGTTACGAAGTAATAAGATAAAATATGACACCAAAAGAAAAAGCAGAAGCACTTTACAATAAATTTTATAGGATAGTAGATAGAACTAATCCATTAGAAGATATGGATAAAACTACTAAGCAATTATGTAATTTATTTATAACAGAAATACTAACAAGTTTTGTAATAAACTTAACAGATTATCAAACAGAGTTTTGGAATGAAGTACAAAAAGAAATTAAGAAATTATAAAATGCCACTAAACGCTAATTAGTGGCAAAATATAGTATTATGAAAAAGAAACTAATTGATATACCCGAAGAACTATTTAAGAAAATAGAAGCATCCGCAAAAAAAAATGTAAGAAGTGTAAATAAAGAGATACAGTTTCTTCTTGCGAGTGCGGTGGGTAAAAATAATTGCATATAACGCTAAATGTAAAAAGCGTTTTAATGATTTTTAAATAATGTTATAAACTGAAAAATTATGGATTGTATAGAAATTTTAAAAGAACCTCTAACAAAATTAGATGTATTGTATGGCATAGGAGGTTATTTGTTATATAAATGGGGTATGATAGGTTTTGAAATAGTAAAAGCTATCTACAAAAATGTTAAAAGCGGTAAAAACTAATAATTTTATTGTTTATAACGTTTAGTATAAAAATCTGGTGAGGTACGAACTTGTTTTTATATAGTGTTACCCACCGTTAAATTTAAGAAATGGAAATAGATTATTTTAAAGAAGAAAACAAACTAACTAAAAAACTCTTTGATTTAGATGAAATTATTAGCTTCCAAATGAAACACGATGTTCAGATAATTAGAGAAGCTGATTGGCAATATATGTGCTACATAGATAAAAAAGGATTTGGAAGTTGCTTAACACCTATGGGTGCTTTGGTAATTGGAATCAAACAGTTTAAAGACCACTCAATTAATGGTGGGTAACTAGTATATATACGCACCTTTTTGTAAGTAACTTAAAATTAGAGAATTATATAAGTATTTTTATTAAAAAAGTACAAATTTGAAAATAAATTTATACAAAGACAATCAGAAATGGTTGTCTTTTTTTATTTAATCCACCTCACACCACCAGAATCGTCATATTTTTTGAACAGTAAACATAAAAAACAAAAAATAAGTTATACAATAATAAAAAAACATTTTCCGAAAAACATAATAAATCATTTTTCGGAAAATAAAATAATTTTATTGTATATCATTTTAATATCCCATCTCCTACATAAATTTATTAAATTTTTAATTCATTAAATGTAATATTATAATAATTAAATCGTTATTATAAAAAAAAGTTTTATATTTGTAAAAAATATTATTATGGCTATTACTATAAAAGAATTAAAAAATAATTTTCAAGTTTCTAAATTTAAAGGTAATTTTTTATTATATGATAAATCTGCTGGTAGCGGTAAACGTTGTGTATATAAATTTCTTTGTAGTGTAAAACATAAAAGAGGAGTATGGGAAGTTACAGGTTTTAAACCTACTGGAGTTTTAGAAAAATTAAAAGAAAATGTAAAAGGTTTTGTTAATAGTTTAGAATATGATTCTGAGTACTATGACCCTAGATACAGAGATGGTTATTTTGAATATATGATTATATTTGATTATTTAAGTAATTTAGGTTTTAAACATACTTCTTTAAATTCAGATATATTTAAATATAATGTTAAAAATATCTATGGTACTCATCCAGAAATAGTATTAAGTTTTACAGGCTTAGATTATTTTGTTGATGAAATTTCAGAAGAAGTAAAAATAAATTATCATATTAATAGTGGTAGTTGGGTTAGTGTTACAACAAAAAGAAATGTTAAAGACATTAAAGAAGGTATTGATAAATTATTAAGTCCATTATTATTAAGTGAGACAGTTAATAATATTAAAACAAATGAAAAATTAGAGAAAAAGTTTACTTCTGATGTTGATGTTATTATTAATAATATTAAAAATTTAGATATTCAAAAAAGTTCTATGAAAGATTATTTAAAAGAAGAATTAAAAATTTTAATTGATAGTTTATAACTGTCATTATAAAAAATAATAATAAGTATGAATTTAGAAAAAAAAGCATTACATATATTTAACACTTTTAATGATAAAGAGAAATCTTTAAAAGCTGTAGATGTTATTGTAGAGGAACTTGAAACATACAATAAAAGAGGTATGAATATTTGGTTTAATGAAAGAATCAAAGACTGGAATAAAGTTAAGTTGATAATAGAGAAAAGATACTAATTAATCTTTATCATTTATCACAAAAATAAAAAATAATCAAAAAAGTCAAACAATATGAAATTAACAATTAAATTAATATCAATTTTATTTATTTATTTTAATATATTTTCTCAAGAAATAATAGATATTCCCATTGAAGAAAGGGAATATTTTTTGTTTAACAAAGAAAATTTAACTATTAAACCTATTGAGATTGATAGTTTTTTGATTGAAAAAAATAAATATACAATTTCAGTACACGAAGGTACAACATTCCTTTTGAAAGAAATGATTGATAGTATTATAAATTATAAATCTGAAGATTATTGGGAGTGGCAATTTCCTCTTAAGTTATCGATGTATTTTTTTCATGACTCGTTAGAAAATATTTTATTATTTTCACACTTTAATGAAGATAGTTGTGAATGTACTAATTCTTTGCTGGAGGTGGTTTTTGATGAACAGCAGAAAGTTTATGAAAATATTTCAATAGGTGATTTATTAAAATCAGATAAACTAAAAAAATATCATATAGTATTTTATAACACAGTGAACGAAAAAGAAGATAAAACTATATATAAACAAGAATTAGTTATATGGGTGGACCTTAAATTTAATCCTTTTATCAAATCTCAAAGAAAAACAAGAAGAATAACTTATATGATTCCTTTTCAGGAAGTTATTAAAAGATAAAAATATGTTGAATCTAATAAATAAATCTTTAGAAAAAGATATTAAAAATAATAATTTTGATTTTATAAATTATGAACCTGGGAAGGTTGGAGGTTTTTCTATTGAATATTTTGGAGAAAATTATATGAATATTATATTGAATTTTATAGTAGAGAATTAAATGTTGGTCAATATTATTATATTTTATATGTTGAAAACGTTTTTATAAACAGAAAAAGCTTTATTATATTCAAAAACTAAAATATATCACATTCTATTTTTGTCACAATTATTGATTATATTTGTGAAAAAAATTGTTATTTCAATTTAAATAAAATACATTTGTATAAAAAAAATAATGAGTAGATTAAATAAAAAAACAGAAGAAAAAGTAAATACAATAGTCTCTGAAATTGAAGGTCTTTTATTGGAAAATCCCCCCAAAAGCAACAATGAAGAAAGTCAATTATTATCAACTTTTTCAAGCGTTATATGTCAATTCGATGCAGATATTGCAATTGAAGTTATGAATAAATTTGGAGATATTGGAAAAAAACAATCTTTAAGCATAAAAATAGAATATGGTTATTAAAAATATTTATATTTATTAGAAAAAAATAAATTATGGATATTTCAAAAAAAATAGATGAATTAATCTTAAAAGAAAGAGAAAAAATGGTACACTTTGCTATACTTTACTCTGAAACAAATGACTCTAGCAATAGAGATTCTTACATGAAACATAAATATACATTCAATGTTTTGAAAGATTTTTTAGAAAGCAATAAAATTAATTTTGAAAACATTTCTAAAGAGTTGTTAAATTTCAACCTTTTAAAACAAAAATTAGCAGAAAAATCTAAAGAAAATATTGAAGAAAAATCTGAAGATAAGTTAATAGAAAAATCTACTTCTCAAAAACCAAAAGAAACAAAAACTCCTAGAACAAGAAGAAAAAAAGAAGAAAATTAAATTTAATATAAAAAAAAACATAACAACAGTTTATTTTTTAATAAAATAATTTATTTAAATACAAAATCAACAATTGAATATGAAAGAAAGAAGGAGAGCTATAGAAGCTAAATTAATTGAAAAAAGCAAATCAAATCCTGGTTATTACAAATATCAAATAAAAATTAAAGAGCTAAACGGAGAAGAACATGTAGTACCTTCTTACGGTGTTGATATGGAAGATGCTTTGAGAAGGATTATAAAAAATGAAAATAAAGAAAAAATAAATAAAGTTTACACAAAAAAAATAGAACCTACACTTTTCATATTAATATTTAGTTCTTGGTTGTCTTGCATTTTGATATCAGCAATAAGTTATGATAATCCAAAATATGCTTTATATGGTACGTTGGGAGTTGTATCTTTTATGCTCTTATATTCAATAAATAAATTAATTAAACTAATTAAGGAATAAACTAAAAATAAACAATAATAAAATGTTAACAAAAACAAACTTAACTATAGAAGAGTTGTTTTCTAAAATTTGGGGAAGCTACTCTGAAATTACACCTTCAGCAAATAAAGTTTTAGATTTTTTTAAATCTAAAGGAGAAGAAGTTGAAAATGACCATGTTGCATTTAGAACTTTAAATGATGAAAGAGTCAATATTGAGAAGGTCTCAGATTTATTTTTGAAAATGGGTTATTTAGAAGGTGGTGAATATCATTTTACTGAAAAAAAACTGTATGCTAAACACTTTTATCATCCAGACAAAAAACATCCAAAAGTATTTATAAGTCAATTATTATTAGAAGAGTTTAGTGAAGATTTACAAAAAACAATGAAATCTATTATAGATAATATAGATTTTAAATCAGTAACACCATTAACTTTTTTGACAAGCAGAAGATTGTGGGACACACCTTCATATGAAAAATATAAAGAATTAGCTCAAGAAAGTGAATATGCAGCTTGGTTTTATTTATATGGTTATACAGCAAATCATTTTACTGTAAATGTAAATAAATTAAACAAATTTAAAACACTTAAAGAAGTTAATGAAAATTTAATTTCTAATAATTATATTCTAAACTCTTCTGGAGGTTTAATTAAAGGTGGACCAGATGTTTATCTAGAACAGTCTTCAACTATGGCTGATAAGTATGATTATACTTTTCGAGAAGGTAATTATGAAGTTCCCTCTTGTTTCTACGAATTTGCTTATAGATTTCCATTAGAAAACAATGAGCTTTTTGAAGGTTTTGTTGCAGCCTCAGCAAATAAAATATTTGAAAGCACAAACTTAAATTAACTATCATTATAGTGTCAAGTTAAACTTTTTATAAACAACTTGACACTTAAATATAATTCAAATGAAAAAAAATATTAATAAATTTATTTTCATAATATTATTATCATTTACATCTTGTGTATCTAAAAGACATACATATAATAGACATACGAATGGAAACCTATTATCATGGCATGGTAAAGATAAAATGATAAACCATAAAAGTTCATTAACCAATTATGGAAGAAAAAGCATGGAACGAAAGGTGCACAAAAAAAGAATATTTAGATAACTTTACATTAATTTAAAAATAAATTTCATATTTATAAATAAAATTATAATTATGTTTTACTTATTTTTAATATTATCTATAGTATTTACATTATCATCTTCTATATCAGAAGCTATAATGGATAAATTACAATTCCATTGGCATAAAAGTATCTTTTCAATTAATCCAAAAAGGTATTATGAAAACTTTTGGAATCCTTATTTTAGTTGGAGTAATAAATATTCTAATGTTGAAAAAAAAGAACCTAAATTTTTTGGCTCAACAACCATATTTGTATTCTTGACAGATGCTTGGCATTTATTTAAGTTTTCCAAAAACCTATCAATATTCTTAGTTATTTTATTTTCATTTTTATCTAGTCATTATTATGAATTTAAAATTAATTTTATTTTATTTTCTTTGATTTATGTTGTTTCTTTAAGGTTTTTGTATGGTCTTTGTTTTACTCTATTTTTTGATAAATTTTTAGAATTCAAAGATGTGTATGGTATAGCCGGGAAAGATAATACACCTGGAAATGAAGTGAATTCTGATTGGATGGATAAAGTGAATGGATTAAAATAATTATTATGGGAAAAATTGCATTGAAAATAGTATTGTCTATAGTTTTGGGAATGGCTTTATTGAAATTTGGTTATATGTTTAAAAATGATTGGCTATCAATTATTACACAAGCTTTAGGATATCTAGTTGTATCATATCCTTTTTATTTATTTTTTAAACTTTTAGTTTGGAAAATAAAAATGGACATTAAAGAATATAGAATAAACAAAAGTTTTTATAATCAAAAAGGCATTGTTTATGGTCATATTACAGTTGATGATAAACCTCTAAATATAGTTAAATGTATTGTGAAAAATGCGGATGGTTCCAATAATAAATGGACACATAGATGGGTTGTACATACAGATAAAAATGGATTTTATGAAGTAAAATATATACCAGATGGAGATTATATTTGTATATTCTCAAGAACATTTACAACTGGGAGTACTATGGTTGAAACGCTTAACTTTTCAATAAAAAATGGTTCTAAAGAAAACTTAAACATTAATATTAAAAAATAAATTTATGGACTTCAATAAAATTATAGACTTTTTAAAAAAACACAAAATTTTACAATATATATTACTTTTAATCCCAGTAATAGGATTAGGCATTTGTATGTTTATATATCCATATTGGTGGTTAAATGGGAATTTAGATGGTGACACTCTTGCAGAAGAGATATATATTAAATCTGCAACTGCTATAGCTGTTTATGGTGGCTTTGTAGGGCATTTAGTTTGGTTTATACAAAAAATAAGAAAATAAAATTTAATATGAAAAAATTTTTAAAAATATCACTATTAATTAGTTTAATTTCTTGTGAAAGAGTACGTGATTATCAATGTGTATGTTATTATAATATGAATACAGATTCTGTTAAATATGAGGTGTATAACGTTAAAAATAAAAAAACATTAGCGGAATCTTATTGTTCTTCATTAACAAATCATCATATTCAAAATAACTATTGCGAAATTTCTGAATAATATTTAATATTAAAAAATATAAAAATGAAATTGTTATATATTTTATTATTTTTCCTATCTTTCTGTAATTCAGAATACAAAAAATTTAAAAACATCCCAGATAATTCAAAAATTAATCTACCTAAATCATTTGATGGAGATACAGTATATTATAGAGATGGTTTTTGTTTGTCTTATAGTGAAAAATGGGAACAACCTAAGTGGATTTTTTACACTCTAAAAAAAAGTGATATAAATTGTTCAACAAAAATAAAAAGAAAGAATTATTGGTTTAAAAATGATTATAACATAAAAACAGGCTCTTCAACATTGGAAGACTATAAAAATACAGGATATGATAGAGGGCATTTAAAACCATCTGCAGATGAAGGTTGTGATTTAAATCAAATGAAAGAAACATTTTTAATGTCTAATATGTCTCCACAATTACCTGATTTTAATAGATATATTTGGAAAAATTTAGAAAGCTATGTTAGAAAAAACCTTTTTAATTATGATAGTATTCAAATTGTAACTGGGGGAAATCTTAATGAAAAACTTTCTTGTATAGGCATCAACAAAGTGGGAGTTCCGAAACACTTCTATAAAGTTCTCATAAAATTCAAAAACAACACAAAAACAATTGAGTGTTTTTATTTACCAAATGAAAAAAACAAAAATTTCAATGACTTTAAAATAAAAAAAGAAGAATTAGAAAAAATTATAAAAATTAAAATAAACTAAATTGATTTAACTAATTTTAGAAATAATTTTAATTTTTATATATAAAGTGGTTTCCAAATTCATATTCCCTTTATTCTTTTTTATCTAATTATATATATTATTAAGTTTATAGTATTTATTTCATTAAAGAATAATAATATTTTTTTTATAATATTTTTTTGTATATTTGTATAAAATATATACATACATTATGAAAAAATACAAATATGAAATTTACACAACTGGTTATGCTAACGAAGTTGTGGTTGGGAGTGTCTCCCAAGAAGACATTCAAAAAATTGATAATTTATTAGAAGAAAATGACTTTACTACATCTGAACTTTTTCAAGAGTGGGATATCCTTGCAGAAAACGATTTAAGAGAGTGGCATGAATTTGACAACAAAGAACATATATATGGACCTCTAAAATATGAATCTATATTAACAGTTGTAGACTTAAACACAAAAGAAGTAGTTTTTAAAACAGAGTTTAACAACTTAAAAAACAATAAAATAAATTACATTTCTCATGAACCAAATGAAGATGAATCATTATTTTATGCTACAACATTAGAAAAAGGTTGTGCTATGGAGGGAACTTTAGAATTAGATGAACCTTTTGAAGGAACAAAATTAACTTTTGAAACTACAGAATTAGCATTTGAAGATTATGAACATGATTTAGTGCAAAAACTTTTCTATGATAATAAAGAAATTTCAACAGACATAAACTCAACAGATGTTAAAGAATTTATTGCAGAATGTTTTTATTAATTTAAAAAAATAAAATTATGGGAAGTATTTTAAAAGGGAATTTTGAATACAAAATCTTAGTCACTTGCACTAAAGCAGTATTTTATACAGAAGAAATAGAATTTGATGTATCACAAATAATTGATAGACATAGTTTATTTGATGATTATCAACATAACTGGGATGACTCTATTTTTGTGACTTTAAAAGATGAGTGGAGTAACTTTAATGAAGATATGATAAAACTATCGAATAAGTATCCAAAATTAAAATTAGAGTTATACAGAATAGTCTCTTCTAAAGAGGAAAAACTTATAGGTACTTATCAATATGGTGATTTAGCTAATTAAATTCAATGAGTGAAGATTATAATTAATTATAATTATTTAAAGGAGAGTTAAGCGAAACTTTCCTTTTTATTTTAAATAAAATTTAATAAAAAAAAAAAAATGAAAGATAAACTTTTTAAAACATTAAATGAAATTTTAGAAAAACTTATAATTCCACATGATAAAACCTTACATTTTGTATATGGTTTTTTATTTTTTTGTGTTGTTTCATTATTATTTAACCCATTAACTGGATTGTTGTCAAATATAATTTTAGCTTTTTCAAAAGAAATTTATGATTATTTTGCCCCTAATCATAAAGGTAGCTTTATGGATGTGGTTTTTACATTAATTCCAGCTTTATTAAGCTATTTTTTAATTCTTTGCAACAAATAAAAGTTAAGATTATTTTCGAAAAAAATTTAATATTAAATATAGAAATTCGTTCCATTATAAAATTGTTAAATAAATGAAAACAAATATCCAGGAAACAAAAAAACAAAAACAAAACTTCCAGAAAAATGTAATATTTTCAAATAATAATCGTTATATTAAAACAGGTTATTAAAACATTTTATATATGAAAATATTAAAAAAGAATACTCTATCTTTTTATTGTTTTTTTGAAAAATTTAGAGGAAAAGGAAGTTTAAATAATGTTGGTTATTTCAAAGGTGAGATTTATGAATATTATAGAAAAGATAATTCTTTAGTTGGGTTTCATAAAAATGAATACAAAAATAATATTAATATTAAAAGATTTTATATTCAATAAAAAGTTGTTATTAATTAATATTATCACTATATTTGAATTATGAAAAAATCAAATCAAAAAAATAAAAATTTAAGTGAAAATAGAAGAGAATCTATAATAAAAATAATTGATTTCTCTATTAGTAACTTAAGTGTTGAAAATTTAAAAGATGAAACCATAGCTTATGGACTAAGAAATTATATAGCTAAATATAGTCTTTCTAAAAATACTCATTTAATTAGCGAAAAAGCATATAAACAAATTAAAAATAATGATACTTTTTTTAGATTTCACAAAAAAAAATTCAAAGTAAAATTTGAACATTTAATACCCAGCAAAGTTATATTAGAACACTTAATAAATTTAAAAATTAACAATAATTATAACATCTCTAATTTGATTCATATTTTAAATTTAACTGATATGGTCACTATCATAACAAAAGAGGAAAATGATTTATTAGACACAAATAATGAAGGAGAATGTTTAAGGTCGAAATTAGTTAATAACAATACTATCAATGAAAAAACAATTTTCTCCAGATACAAAAAAGTTGGAATTAAATTATTAAAAAACAATAATGAAATAGATGGATTCCATAAAATTATTATGGAAGGTGCAATTTATAGGTAAACTTTTAATATTATAACAAATAAAATGATTGGAGTTAATAAGACAGAATCAAAATTTAAAATAACATTTGAATTAATAAAAAAATTAAGACCTACTTGGCTAGAATCAAATGATTATGAGAAGGCTTTTATTGAAACCATATTAGGTGCAACCATATTTTATCTACCAACAAGTAAAGACAGTTTCTCTGGGATGATATCTGAAAATGCTAATAATACTGATAAAAAACTGAGAATTAAAGAACATCAATATCCTAGAAAAATGTCAGCTAAGGAATTATTTATTAACCCACCAAAAAATATTGAAGAGTTAAAAAAAGTGTATTATAATACATATGGTGTTTGGAATTGGGTTACCAAAACTGAAAATAGCAACTTAAAAAAACATCAAAAAGACGGTAAGTTTAAGTCTCCAGAAAAATCATATAAGGATTGTGGTATAAAATTAATAAAATTTAAATAAATTATGATTAAAATAACTTTTTTTAAAATATTGGCAAAAATAAATAAACTAATATTACCTAGTTTAGTTAAGAGAAGAGTTAATATGTATAATTTAAAAACTTGGCAAAAACTATTAATTGCTTATAGGTGTTGGGTCACTAAAAATTCATATCATGAAAATGGAAATAGATGAAATATTAAAATTAGTTGAAGAAAAAATAATTGAACAAAAAAAGAAAATAGCTGTTTTACCAGATTCTGATGATATGTATGAATTAGGTACATTAAAAGGTATTAGAGAAGTATATAGATTAATTAAAAATTTAAAAATTAATAAATAATAATATTATGGGATACGGAACATTATTTACAACAGAAATTTATTTGAATAGGCAAATATTCAATTCTAGATATGAATTGGATGATAAGATAAAGGAATTGGAAAATCTAATTGAAATGTCTAAAAGAGAGTTACTGGCTTTCGCAGTATCTACTCCAAAAGATGTTATGACTGAAAAAAATGAAAATGATTATGTAGAAAACCCTATTGACCAAATCCTTAGAAGAACAAGAGAAACATTCGAATGTATGGAAGATAACTACAGAGAACTAAATAGGTTATATCAATTTCAAGAATACTTAGATGAAAATCCAGATGTTAATATTGAAAAAATGAATGACTTAAATTAAAATGACAATGGAAAAAGTAGTAGTAGATGGAAATGTGAAAGTATTATATTCACCAGGTTATGGTGCTGGATTTTATACATGGGGTGCACCAGTTGAGGCAATATTTGACCCAAAGTTAATTAAACTGGTTGAAGATAAAAATATTGAAGAAGCCAGTTCATATGTGGAAAAAACTTATGATGCATATACTGGTGGAGTTGAACAATTAAGAGTAGCACTTATTCCAGAAGGTAATAGATTTATTATTGATGAATACGATGGCGAAGAAGGAATTCAATTATTGGATTCTGTAAATTATTTAATAGCTTAAAATTATGGAAAATAGGATTGAAATAAACGGAGTATGGTATATTAGAGAAGATGCCATCAATGATTCATTAGACATTTTAGATGAAGAAGAAATGGATTTGACTTGGACAGAAGAATGTATCTATGAAAATAATGATTATTGTTTTGTAGCTTCTAGAATCAAAAAAGATGATAGTGAAGAATTTTATGATACTATAGATATTAAATTCACTGATAAACGATATCATGGTAAGACTGAATTTGTTGACGACCATTGGGATAACATTTCTTGGTTCAGAGGAATATTAGAAAACAATCCTGAATCTTTAGAACATTTACGAGAAGCTTTATGTGATAAAGGTGTAAAACAATTCAAGATGTTTCTTAGAAAATTGGTAGAAGTTAAATGGTTAAAAATGGATTAATATGGGAACTTTAGAAATATTAATAACAATTTAAATAAAAATAATAACATGAAAGGAGGAGAGTTTTTAACTAACAACACATTACCTAAAAATGTATTCACTTATGAAGATTTTAGTGAGGAACAAAAGATGATGTATGAAGCGACAAAAGAGTTTGTTGAAAAAGAAGTGTTAGGTAATATTGATAAGATTGAAAAACAAGAAGGTACTATTGTTCCTGATACACTTAAAAAAGCAGGAGAATTAGGGTTGTTAGGTATTAGTACACCAGAAGAATTGGGTGGTTTAGGTATGAGTTTTAATACCTCAATGTTGATTGCTGATATCATCGGTGTTGCTGGTTCATTTGGAACAACATTCGGTGCTCACACTGGAATTGGGACACTACCAATCTTATATTATGGTAATGAAGAGCAAAAACAAAAATACATTCCAAAGCTATCCACAGGTGAATTGATTGGTTGTTATTGTTTAACAGAACCAGGTGCTGGTAGTGATGCTAACGCTGGTAAAACTAATGCTTACTTATACGCAAACGGGACAAAATATATTATCAATGGACAGAAGATATGGATTAGTAATGGTGGATTTGCTGACATTATGATTGTTTTTGCTAAGATTGGTTCAGATAAAAACCATTCAGCATTTATTGTTGAGGCTAACTCTGAAGGTATTACAATGGGTCCCGAAGAAGTTAAATTGGGAATTAAAGGTTCATCAACAAGACAAATTTATTATGAGAATGTTGAAGTACCTGTTGAAAACTTATTAGGTGATAGAGGTCAAGGTTTTGAGATTGCACTTAATATCTTAAACATTGGTAGGATTAAGTTATGTTCATCCGCTATTGGTGGTGCTAAGAAACTCATTGAACAAACTGAAGAATATGTTGGTGAGAGAAAACAATTTGGAAAATGTATTGGTGAGTTTGGTGCTATTAAACAAAAGGTAGCTAGAATGAAATCTAAGACATTTGCATCAGAGAGTTTAATGTATAGAGCTGGACAAGATATTGAAAACAGAGGTAACCAATTAGTTTTTGATGTCAGTTCAATAGAAAAGAAGAAGATTGGTATTGTTAAATCAACAAGTGAATATGCTATTGAATGTGCAATCGCTAAGGTACATGGTTCTGAGGTATTGGATTATGTTGCTGATGAAGCAATTCAATGTCATGGTGGAATGGGATACTCAGCAGATTTCCCAATCGAAAGAGCTTACAGAGATGCTCGTATCAGCAGAATCTATGAAGGAACCAACGAGATTAACAGAATGCTATTGGTTGGTCAAGTGTTGAAAAAAATTAAAAGCAAAGACATTTCTATTACTAGTATGGTTAAAAAATCTATAACCAAACAATTTACAGATTTATTTAAATGCTCTTATGATGGTATGAATTTAATTGAAAATCACAAATATATATGTAGTTTATTGATTTATGTTTTATATAAAAAATATGGCAAGGAATTAGCCAAACAACAAGAAATTCTCTTATCAATGGCTGATATTATCATTGAGATTTACGCTAGTGAAAGTGCTTTGTTAAGGTCCCAAAAAACAGATAAAGCAAGTCATGAAAATATGGCGAACTTTTATTTGTATGAAGCTAATCAAAAAATAAGAGAAAAATCTAATGAGATTATAGATGCTTCTTCTAATGGAATTAAAAGAATTTTATTGAAAAAAATTATCAATAAATTGACAAACCATACACATGTTAACCCATATTTATTATATTAATAAAATGGAAATATTAAACAAAACTTTAAATAAATATTTGAAATGAAATCAATTTATTTTATATTTTTATTAACACTATTTTCTGGTTGCGTTAAAAAAGACTCAGAAGGTTTTTGGATTTTCAAAATTAAAAAAGGTAATCACAGGTCTGTTAATAAAATAAAAACTATTAATAGAGACAATATTCATTTTGAGTTGTTGATGACTAATTCTTGTAAATACGAAACTCTTAACCCTATGAACCAATGGGATGTCAATAAAATATTTGGCTTTAGTGATGGTGGTGGTCATAAAAAAAACTCAGCCAGAATAGGTTGGAGGTTTGTTAATAACCAAATACAACTAATGGGTTATACACACTACAATGGGGATTTTTATTTCAAAAAGATTCGTGTTGTTAATCCAGGTAATTATTATGATTGTAGAATAAACTGTCTAAATGATAGTTATGAATTTATTGTAGAAAGTGATACGATATATATGGATAGATATTGGATTTACTCAAACAGAAGATATCTATTGTGGCCTTATTTTGGTGGTAACGAAGTTGCACCACACGATATTGAAATAAAAGTTAAGTTATTAGATTAGATATAAAGAATAATCCAAAGAATGTTAGCGAAAAGACCTCCGTATGCTGCTATAAATGCTGCTATCTTAACAAAACGTGTGTCTAAATAACCCCTTTTCCACCAAAACGGGTAACATATACAAGCAAATAAAGTAAGAGATGTTGGGAATATAATAGAAAAAAGATATGGGTTTAGTATACCTAAAATTATAAATCCTATAGACATTACAACTTTTGTTACACCTTGCCAAATCCAAATTCTTTCTTCTTTAGTTCTATTTTTAAATAACCCTCTTCCATTATTTTGGTCTATATCTTCTAATAATGAATCTTTTTTGATTACGATATTTACTGAATCAATAAAAACTTCTTTATCTATGGTTTTTCTAATAAAATTAGGTGGTTTTATCCCCTTATTCTCTAATATTTCTATTAATTCTTGTTTATTAGCATCTCTTGGTTCTTCCTCTTTTTTTAACGGATTATCATCAATGATGTTTTGTGGTTTTTTTTCTTCTTTTTTAGGAGTATCAGTGTGTTTATCAAACTTTTCGCCATTATTCTTTAAAACATATTGGTAGTACTTTATCTCTTGTTCTTTATATTCTTTATAGTTTTGTACATTATATTTATTTTCTTTAATAATTGCTTCATTTTCAACAACTAACACATCTTTATATATTTTACAAGATAAAAACGATATAAAGATTAACACCAACACTAAAAAGCTCCTTTTCATATTAAATAAATATCCAAAAAAAAAGTCAATACTTAAAGTTATTTTTATAAATTTTATTTTATTTGCAATTTTTGTTTGTTTTTAAAAAAAAATTATTATATTTTGTAAAAATAAAGATTATGAAAAATCTAATATTAATAATTTCGTTTTTATTTGGGTTAAACGGTTTTGCCCAAACAACCCTTTTATCAGAAGATTTTTCTTCTATGAGTTTAGGGTATATCACACAAACTGTTAGCACATCTAATAACTATCAAATAGTAAATAATTGTTTATATGAAACTTGGGAGATAACAACTTCACACAATGAAGAATGTGCTTCATGTACAGGTAGCTTCGCAGCTATTGAATGGTATAGTAATAGTTGTACTCAAGATAATGTGTTCATAACCAAACAGTTTTCACCTAATGAAACCACAATTTCAATTTCATTTGATTACTTATTTGACCATTATTCAGCAGATTATTTTGAAGTTTATTTATATAATAATACCGATGACAGTCAAGTAGGTGCTGATTTAGTTTATGTAACCGTAGATACAGATGCTAGTTATAGTAGTAATATTAATTTAACTGGTGATAACTCTACTTCAGATAATTATACACTTAGATTCCATTATTATGGTAAATACGATTATGGTGCAAGTTTTGACAATATATTGATTACTGAAACTTCTGGTGGTGGAGGTGGTAACACTGAAGTAACTATCGGTACAGGTACTTCCGAAAGTGGTTTAGTACCTTCATATGGTTTATTCGAATATAGTTGGTCTGGAATGATTTATTTACAAAGTGAAATCGCAAATGAAGGTGATATAGAATCTATTAGTTTTTATGTTGATGCCAGTAGTCCTTCATCATATGTTATGGATAACCAAAAGATTTATATGGCTCATACAACTTATAGTGAATTCCCTAGTTCATCAGTACAAGAGGATTTTAGTAGTAACTACGCTACAAGTGATTGGACTTTAGTTTATGATGGAACTATTGATTGGTCACCAGGTTGGGAGGAAATAACATTATCGACCACTTTTTCTTATAACAATACAGATAACTTATTAATTAAGGTTGAGAATAGAGAAGGTAGTTATTCCTTTTCATACCCAGAATTTGATTACACATCTTCAACTAGGAGGGCATCATACAATTATCAAGATGGGTCTTATCCAACATCAGTAGGTTCTAGAACCAATAATAGACCCAATGTTAAGTTTAGTATTAATACAGCCTCACCATTACCTGTTAACTTAGTTTCATTCACAGGGACATTATTAGAGGAACAAATAGCCGTCTTATTGAAATGGATAACAGTATCAGAAAAAAATAATGATTATTTTACTGTATGGAAATCTATCGATGGTTATAATTGGGATATAATTAACATTACCCAAGGTTCTGGTAGTAGTCAACAGATATTGGAGTATATTTATTTAGATAGAGACCCTAGTACTGGTATAAATTATTATAACTTATCGCAAACTGATTTAGACGGTAATACAGAGTTTTTTGGTATAATTTCGGTTGATGTTGATATATTATCGGCTAGACATTATATAACAAAAACATATAATTTACTAGGACAAGAAGTTGATGATAATTATGTCGGACCAAAGATTTTAGTTTGGGATAATGGTGATGTTGAAAAATTAGGCAATTAAATATATATGATTAAAGCTGATAAATACTACATTAACAACTTAAATAAAATAATTAAAGAAGGTTGTTATGATGAAAATCCAAGACCAAAATGGAAAGATGGTCTACCTGCTCACTCAAAATTTATAACACAAATATTTGAAGAGTATGATATATCAAAAGGAGAATACCCAATAACAACCTTAAGGAATACAGCAATAAAAACAGGTATTAAGGAAATTTTTTGGATTTACCAAAAACAATCAAACTCACTAGATGAAGCTAGGCAAATAGGAATTAACTGGTGGGATGAATGGGACATTGGTGATGGTACTATTGGACAAAGATATGGTGCAACTATCAAAAAATACTATTTAATGGATAAATTATTAGATGGTCTAATTAATGACCCATTTGGCAGAAGACACATTATAAATATGTATCAATATGAAGATATGAATTCCTCTCCAGGATTACACCCATGTGCTTTTGAAACTTTATGGTCAGTAAGAAAAATTAATGATGAATTTTATTTAGATTTAACTTTAACTCAACGTTCAAATGATTATATTATGGCTGGGTATATAAATAAAGTTCAGTATCTTGCTTTACAAATGATGGTTGCTGGACATTGTAATTATAAAGTAGGGAAATTTTGCCATCTTGTACAAAATTTACATATTTATGATAGACATATAGATGCTGCAAATGAAATACTTTTTAGAGAACCATTAAAAAAACAACCAAAAATAGAATTAATTGGAAATAAAAACTTTTATGACTATAATATAGAAGATTTTATTATAAGTGACACAGAAGGAATTGAAAAATTAAGTAAAAAACTAGAAATAGCAATATAACAAATAAAAAAGATATTTAAAGATTAGTTTAAATCTTTAAAACAAAAATTAAATGATAAAAAAAGGAACTATAATAGAAGGGGAATTTTTAAGTAACTCAAATGGTTCAGCATATGTAGTTAATGAAAGTCTCCACTTCGATGTTTTTATAGATAAAAAAAACACAGAAAAAGCACTTCATAAAGATAAAGTTAAAGTTGAAGTAATTAAAACAAAATATGATTTTGTAGAAGGTAAAATAATTAACGTTTTAGAAAGATTTAAAGATAAATTTGTTGGAACATTAGAAGTTAATGAAAATTTTGCATTTTTAATACCAGATTCTAATAAAATAAAAAAAGATTTTTTCATACCTTTAGATAAATTAAATGGAGGAAAAGATGGGCAAAAGGCTGTTATTGAAATGATTTCTTGGGAAGATGATAAAAAAAACCCAAAAGGATTTGTTATAGAAATTTTAGGTGAAAAAGGTGATAATGATGCAGAAATACATTCTATATTACATGAGTACAATTTACCTTATAAATTTGATGATAAAGTAGAAGAAGAAGCCAATTTAATACCTTTATTTCCAACAGAAGAAGAGATTTCAAAAAGGAAAGATTTGAGAGATGTATTAACTTTAGGAATAGACCCAGAAGACTCGAAAGATGCAGATGATACAATCAGTATAGAATGGATTAATAATGATTGTTTCGTTTCAATAAATATTGCTGATGTTTCTTATTATGTACAAGAAGGAAGTGAAATAGATAAAGAAGCTTATAAAAGAGGCAATAGCGTTTATTTAGTTGATAGATGTATTCCAATGTTACCAGAAAAATTAAGTAATAACATATGTAGTTTAAAGAGTGGTTCTGACAAATTAGCTTTTACAGTTACATTTAAAATTAAAAATGGAAAAGTTATTGATAAATGGTTTGGTAAAACTATTATTAATGTAAATAAAGATTATACATACGAAGAAGCTCAAGAAGTTATTGAAAATGGAATTAGAGAAAAATTTAACTTAACAGATAATGCAATTTTAGAACTAAACACAATTGCAAAACAACTTAGAGAAGAGAGAGTTAAAAATAATTTTTTAAGTATAATTAAACAAGAAATCCGTTTTAAACTAGATGAAAATAACAAACCAATTGATGTATTATTTAAAACATCTAAAGATTCAAATAAATTAATTGAAGAATTTATGCTATTAGCAAATAAAGAAGTTGCTAAATTTATAAAAGAAAAATCATCTATATGTATTAATAGAGCACACGAAGAACCAGAAAGAATAAAACTAGAAGAATTAAAAAGTTTTATTAATCAATTTAATTACACTTTAGATATTACTGGCGATTCTGATGAAATTAAAGTTGAATTAAATAAATTATTAAAAAATTCTTTTAATACTCCTGAGTATGATATGATAAGTAACTTAATTACCAAAATACAACAAAAAGCATTTTATACAACAAAAGATGTTTCACATTTTGGCTTAGGGTTTGATGACTATTCTCATTTTACATCACCAATAAGAAGATATAGTGATATATTAATTCATAGAATTTTATGTATGCTAATTAAGTAGTTCATTTAATTTTTCAATAACATTTTCATCAAATTTAATAATAATTAATTTAATATTATTATTTTGACAATATTCTATTTTCACTTTATCTCTTTTTTGCGTTTCTCTCAAATGGATTTCACCTCCAAAAAAATCAATAGCCTCATAATGTTGTCTACCATTAAATTCAATACAAATGTTTCTTTTTAATAAATAAAAATCAAATGGTAATGGCTTCTTAAATTTACAATCTAAAAACCTATATTGATGTATAAATTTAATTTTATTGTCAATTAAATATTTCCTTATTTCACGTTCTCCTTTTGATTCTTTACAAACAAAACAACCTTTATTTTTAAGATGATTATTAGGAGTTTGTTTAAATTCACCGTGAATTGGACAAGTTATTATTACTTTTTCATCTTTATTTATATATAAGGTTTTTTCATAATTATATTTGTTGTTATGTATTAAATTTGATTTTGAGATAAAATTATTAGTTTTTTTTATTATTTTTTCTTCTCTTAAACATAATTGACATCCATAACCCTTAAGATGATTATTAGGTGTTTGTTCAAATTCACCATGTATTGGACATATTATTTTAACTTTTTGATGCATATTTTTATAATTTAATTCGTTATATGCATACCTTGAATTGTGTTTCTTTTTTGCTTCATCAATAAATTCTTCTTCCGTTTTTTTATAAGAATCAAATACACACTTTCTACATCTAGTGCCAGAACTATGAGACCTGGGCAATTGTTCAAAAATGCCGTGTATTGAACATATAATTTTAACTTTAGTATTATTATTAACATATTCAACTAAAGAGTAATCATATTTGTCACCATGTATTAATTTAGATTTTTTTATAAATTCACTTTTCATTTTTTAGACCTTTTTTTATAGCGTATCTTATTATTTCAGATATCTTAACTATTCTCTGCTCTTCATTTGAGCGAATTAATGCTATTTTTAAACATTTTTGATATTCTTCTTCATTTAATCTAAAAGTAATTGTTCGACTTTTCATATTGTATTAATTATAAATTATTTTTGTCTTACAAATAAATATTGCTTTTTTTTTAAAAAATATTATATTTGTATAAATACAATTTTATGAAAATTAATAAATTAGAAGAGCAATGTAAACACCTATCTGAAAGAGAACGAAAATCACAAAAAGCAGAAAGAGATAGTATAAAATATATGCAATGCATTTATTTGTCAGATAAAATAGGAAAAGTCTTCAAAGGAATAGTGACATCAGTAACCGAATATGGTATATTTATCACAATTGAAGAAAATGGATGTGATGGATTAGTGAAATTAAAAAACATTTCTGGTGATACATATATTTATGATGAAAAAAATTATTGCGTTAAAGGCTTTAATGCTGGAGAAATTATTAGATTGGGAGATTTAGTAAGTGTATACGTTAAAAATGTTGATATTGAAAAAAGGAATATTGATTTAAACTTAATAAAATTATAAATTATGTGGGATTTGCAAAATGAAGAAGTTTTGGAAGCAAAAAAAAACAAAGCTTATCAAATTATAGCTAAAGAATTAGAGTTTAGAGACGTAGAAGAAATGATTTCTTATACAAAAGAACCAAAACTAGCAAAGGCAATAAAGCTATTATGTCAATTTTATGAAGTCCCTAATATTTTAGAGCGAAAAAAATAAATATTTTTAATGTGAAAAAAATAAATAAAATTAACTTTTTAAAATGGGCTAGTGTTTTTATTACAATTTTAGCAGCACTAACCATTTCTTTAAGATTAACCGAAATAATAACAAGCTATCTTATATTCTTATTTGGACATATATTAATGTTTTATATCATGCTAAAAACAAAAGATTGGAGTTTGTTTTTTATGAATTTAATTTGGGTATTGATAGATATTATAGGAATAATTAAATGGAGTTCTTAAAAATAAATTAAAAAATATAAAATAATGAAAAAAAATAATAAATCAGAAGATGCTTGGCAAGTATTAAGAATTCAAAGCGAATTTACTAAAGGATTTGACCAACTTTCAAGTATTGGACCTTGCATATCTATATTTGGTTCAGCTAGAACAGATAAAAAAAATGACTATTATAAGTTAGCGAAAAAAATGGCAAAATTATGCACAAAAAATGGTTTTGGCGTTATAACAGGTGGTGGTCCTGGTATTATGGAGGCAGCCAACAAAGGTGCTCACAAATCAAAAGAAGGTTCTATTGGACTAACAATTCAATTACCTTTTGAAGCTTGTGCTAACGAATATGTAGATGAACTTGTAGATTGTAGATATTTTTTTACTAGAAAAGTTTTCTTCTTGAAATATGCTCAAGCTTTCATAGCTTTTCCAGGTGGATTTGGAACTTTGGATGAATTATTTGAAACTCTAAATCTTATACAAACAGGTCATATAAGAAAAGTTCCAGTAGTATTATTTGGCTCTGAATACTGGGGTGGGTTAATAGAATGGATAAAAGAAACAATGTTCAAAAAAGAAAAGAATGTTTCTGAAAAAGACTTTGATTTATTTAAAGTAGTTGACACTACTGAAGAGGCTATGAATTATATAAACAAATATTTAAATAACACTTCAGAAATTAATTTTTAAAATTATGAGTAATAGAGCACAAAAAAGATATGCAAAAAAAATGCTAGAAAAGAATACGAAAACAACTAGTGAATCATATGAAGAAAGTTTTGTGATAGATTCTAAAAAACTAGATTCTTTAGAAAAAGTACAAAAAGCTTTTGAGTTATTAAATATTAAATTTAATCCCCCCAACGAAGAAGCTTACAATGAATATAAAGATATCTTATCAGAATATATTGAAAAATAATTTTAAAATTTTGTAATATTTTTTAAATTTATTCGTTATATTAATATAAACTTTAAAATTAAAAGATATGTACTGGATTTGGAGAAATTTAATTAGAAAAACTGCTTCTTTATTTATTGGAAATACAGAATTATTCCACAAAATTGAAAAAGAGTCAGACAATCAATTGTTAGAAAAGTTAACAAAAAAATACGATAAAAACTTATCTATCATTAAAGATTATGAAGATAAATATTTAAAAAACGTTTAATTAACTGAAGAAATAATTGTTCTCTTGTAGGTATTTTAGATTTTCATCTATTGTTTGACATTCATTAATGAAATTTAAAACTTTATCATCAGGCAATTCAAACCATTCCTTACCACCTTCAGTTGAATAAGAATTATAAAATCGATGTAGAATAGTTTCTATTTTTTTGTAATTATCAGATTCGTAATGCTTTAATAAAACTAATTCACCAGATGAACCTGTTTTTAATTGTTTTATACGTTTTTGTATTTGATTTTTTGTAATCCCCACTTTGTATTTTAGGGGACTAGAAGACCAATCTACAATTAAATAAACTTTTCCTTTCATCTGTTTAATGTATATAAAAAATAAAAAATGTAAATAAAATTTTTTTTAATTTATTTGATTATTCTATTTAAATTTTATATTTTTTTAATAAATTTGAAATATGGATTACGAATTTATTTTTGAAAAAGGAAAACATAAAGGAAAGACTGTTGCATGGGTTAGCGATAATGACCCAAGCTATTTAGTTTGGGTTGAAGAATGTAAACCAGAACTTTTATTGCCAAACCCTAAGAAGAGAAAAACTGTAGAAATTGATTATTCTAAAGATAATATTAGAAAATACACAGAACCTTCTTTAGATAAAAAAGAAAGTGCTTTAAAACCTAATTTAAACTTTTGGAATGAAGGCAAAAAAGAAAATAAAACAAAAAAATAATATTAATGTTTTTTGATATTTATTTTCTCTTAACTATATTTGCACTATAATTATATAAATATTATGGATTTTACAAACGAACAAATTGAAAAGATTAGAAATAAGTTTCCAAATTTTAAAGGAAGTCATAATAGACTAAACGAAACATTTGAGGAAATAGATTACTCAAAAAAGAAACTTGAACTTTCTAAAAATATTGTACAATTCAGAAATGGCTTTATTAATTTAAAAGATTCTGGGGTTGATAATTCAGAAATAGCTATGAGTGTAATATCTGAATTGATGAATTTAGGTTACACAGTAGATGATAAAGCTTTTAATAATCTATCTAAAGCCTCTAAAGAAGATATTATATCCTTTCATAATGAAGTGTTGAATTATATAAAAATTATGATTGGAGCAGATAATAATTACACTCCTTTTTGGCCAAATTTCCCAGAAAGTGTTATGAATAAGAGTGAGGTTGAATTATGGCTTCACCAAATAATTCATTATATGTCTAATGGGGAATATATTCCAAATGAACTAACAAGAGAAAAAGGTGAGGCTTTTAATAAGGGTAGATATACAATTTTAACATATGGTGATGACAAAATGTTTCTTCAAATTTTTACAGACTTAGTTTCTGTAAATGGAAGTTTAACTCCAGATGACAAAGATATAGTGGAATGGTTTGTTGTTAGCGAACAAAAATTGAACCTCCCTAAAGAAATACCTTTCAAAGAGAATGTGTGTTTATTAGCAAGTTTAGGTGTAGATTGTAACTTAAAAACTGTAACTGACATATTAAGAGTCGCTTCTTATATGTCTAATTCTGGAATAAACGTAGGCAAATCAGAAATAACTATTTTTAAAAAATTCTCTAGAACAGAAAGAAAATTTATTTTAAGCCTTTTAGAAAAGACTAATTGTGATATATCAGAAGGTGTTTTAAGATTAGAAAAATGGATTAGATTAGGTGAAATATTACACCCAGGAGATTATAAAAATAAATTTCCAAAATCACTTAACTTTTTCAACAAATTAAGAAATGAAAAAGTAACATCTTGGTTTTCAAAGTTAAACACAGCTTTTAGTTCTGATTTTGAAGAAGGTTTAAAAATACTTTCAGAGAGACCTGGGGAATTTTTTAGAAGAATAGATAGTTTAATTAGAAACAATGTAGATAAAAAAGAAGTTATTTTAAATTACATTCAAAATATAGGTGTTAAAGTTTCTAATAAAGTCCTTTTTGAAACATATGAACATTTTGAAAAAAGAAAAAGTAAAAATGATTTTAGAAGTATTATAATAAAGGGAAATAGAAATGTTATATCACTTCCTACTTTAGAACCATTAAATGATGAGATTGTAAAAGAAATACAATTAAAAATTAAAAAATCATTAATTGAAAAATTTAAAGAATTACCAAATTTAACAAATGTTTGGTTAGATGAAGATTTAAGAAAGATACCTATACCTAAAAACATGAGGTCTTTAAGCTCCTCATTAAGTCCAATAATAAGAGGAGAAAGGATTTCTATAAAAAACAAAGAAGCTAAAGTCATAAGAACTTTTGTTCATTGGTATGATGAGTATGGAAATCAAGATTTAGATTTATCAGCAATTTTTATAAGCGAAGATAAAATTGAAACTATTGGTTGGAATAGTTACCATAATTCTATATTAGGCTGTTATTCGGGAGATGTAAGAAACAGAAAGGGTGCATGTGCCGAATATGTTGATATTAAAATAGATAAGGCAATTGCTAATGGTTTTAAATATGCTGTAATGGATGTTAGAAATTTCAACCAAAAACCTTTTCATTCTCTTTCTCAATGTGTTTTTGGATATATGGAAGTAGAAAATGCAATTGAGGATAAAAATTTTATACCTAAAACTCTAGAGAATACAATAAGACTACAATCTGATTCAACTGGTGTAATAATGTGTGTGTTAGACTTAGAAACAAAAGAATACATTACATTAGATGTTGATTCAAAAGGTTTTGTAGCAACACAAAGCTTAAATGATATCTCAAATTCTATAAGAGAATATTGTGAACCTCCATCTTTCTCAGTTTATGACTTATTAATAATGCATATCGAAGCAAGAAATGGAAACATAACAATAGAAGAAGAAGCTGAAACTAAATTTAATTATGAAGATTTTGCTAATTCTTATTTAGAAACTTTAAAATTTATGGGAATTTAAAAAAATATAAAAAAAAAAAAAAAAAAAAAAAAAAAAAATATTTTTTTTTTTAAAAAATAATATTA